>Ga0247810_10001569_pt1 | contig 14111 bp, 16 predicted proteins | sample UWRJL119311C1_FD_179918 | JGI IMG/M metagenome (GOLD analysis project Ga0247810, IMG submission 179918) | Plant litter microbial communities from Arlington Agricultural Research Station in Wisconsin, United States - UWRJ-L119-311C-1 | ecosystem: Environmental > Terrestrial > Plant litter >...
GCGGGTTCAAATAATTTATTAGAAGAGTTCATGATTTCTATTTAATCAGCGTAAAGTATTCTGCCAATGGACCTAAAGCCAGTGCAGGGAAATAAGAAAGTGCATTCAGCACCAGGATGACAGCGAAGGTCATCAGACTAAAAGTCATCGTATCTGTCTTTAAGGTACCAGCAGATTCAGGGATGTATTTTTTAACACCCAGTAAACCAGCGATGGCTACCGGACCAATGATCGGTAAGAACCTACCCAGGAATAGAATGAAACCGGAAGTCACGTTCCAGAAAACATTGTTATCACCCAGCCCTTCAAAGCCAGAACCATTGTTTGCATTAGAAGACGTGATTTCATATAACATTTCCGAGAAACCATGGAAACCAGGGTTATTCAACCAATTTTTTGGCTGCACTGCCCAGGCGGCATCACCATGTGCCATAAATACATAACTCGATAAAGCCGTGCCTGCAAGAATTAAGAAAGGACTCAACAATGTGATAATCGCTGCAATTTTAATTTCCCTTGCTTCGACCTTATGACCCAAAAATTCTGGTGTTCGGCCTACCATTAAACCTGAGATGAATACCGCAATAATCAGATAGATAAAATAATTCAGTACCCCTACTCCGCATCCGCCATAAAAGGCGTTGATCATCATACCCAGCAATTGCCATAAGCCGGTTAAAGGCATTGTACTGTCATGCATACTATTTACAGAACCTGTAGAAATGATGGTTGTTACCGTACTCCAGTAGCCCGATATTGCAGGCCCGAACCTCACCTCTTTACCCTCCATTGCACCACTCAACTGCGAAATACCCATTTTAGCAATGGCAGGATTTCCTCCCAGTTCGCTGCTTACCGTTGGGATCAGTAATAAAAACATCCCTATAGTCATGACGCCGAAGATCATCCAGGCCAGTTTCCTTTTTCTGATGAAATAACCGAAAGCGATTACCATAGCGATAGGTAATATTACCTGAGCAATCAGCTCTACCATATTGGTGAAGTAAGAAGGGTTTTCCAATGGATGTGCCGAGTTCGCACCAAACCAGCCACCACCATTGGTCCCCAGGTGTTTAATAGCAATGAATGCTGCTGCCGGGCCTCTTGATACATTTACGGTATCTCCCTGTAATGATATAAACTGATCTTTGCCTTCATAACTTGATGGCGTTCCTGAGAATGCCAGTATGATAGCCATTATCAGCGATAATGGTAGCAATAAGCGTGTAATTGATTTCACAAAATATTCCCAGAAGTTACCTAAGGTAGCTGTGGTTTTATCCCTGAATGCTTTAAAGAATACCACTGCGGCTGCAATACCTGTTGCGGCACTTACAAACTGCAGGAACATTAAAACAATATGTTGTGTTAAATATGAAACACCACTTTCACCGGAATAATGCTGTAAATTACAGTTCACCACAAAACTGATGATCGTATTAAAAGCAAGATCCGGTGTCATGCCCGGGTTACCATCAGGATTGAGCGGCAGTTTATCCTGATTCAGTAAAACAAAGAAACCGTAAACCAACCAGACCAGGTTGATGGTAAGCATAGCTTTCATGGCCTGCTTCCAGTTCATTTGTTCGTTCGTATTGATACCAGATAATTTGAAAATACCTTTTTCAACAGGTTTTAAGAAGTCAGTCCAGACTTTCTCTCCAGCAAATACCTTTGCCAGGTATTTACCCAGGGGAATGGCTATTGCCAGCGTGAGCAGGTAGGTGGCAATAATTCCTAATAATTCAGTGTTCATAGCGTTTAATTAAAATTTTTCGGGTTTAATCAGCACATAAATCATGTAGATGAATACGGCGATAGCGATAATAAATAGTGCAGTCATAATTGTTAGATTTTTTCGAACCAGTCGATAGATTTGTAAACTACCCAGCAAAGGGCTAAGAGGACGATGAATAGAATTGCAGTAATCATTTTATGTTTGTTTACATGCCCATTGCCAATGTTGGTACCAAAGAAAGGGACACGCTCACTAATCGCTATAAATCAATCACTTATGATTTAAAATATGAATTGAAGGAAATTTTAAACAGATAAACCCTTCCAAAATGGAAGGGTTTATTGTCATTTCGGTAAGCGATAGCGCTCGTGCAACAAATATGTTGTGGATTGGCTTTTTAGGTTCAGTATACAGCCTGTAAAATATTTTTTAAAATTATTCTGCTTGAAAAGCAAGGCATTATGTGATTTTTTGGACTTAAACGATCTTAGGCTATAAATATCTCATCTATTTATTTACCTTTGTCGCATAGCAAAACAGGGGATCTTGTTTTAAATACTATTAAAAAGGTGATACCAATTTTTTCGGGGTGTAGCGTAGCCCGGTATCGCGCCTGCTTTGGGAGCAGGAGGTCGTAGGTTCGAATCCTGCCACCCCGACAATTAAAAAAAGAGATCTTTTAGATCTCTTTTTTTATGCCTTAAAAGTTCTAAAACCTCAATCCATTCTCAATTTCTTCAATTGTCGGAAGACTTGACTTCATATTTTTTGGTAATAATTTTGTTAACTGGAATTCTGAAATGCCTATAGGCGAATTTATATCCCTTAAACTATATTCAGCCATAATTTTATCTTTTGTCTGACAGAGAATCAAACCGATAGTAGATCGATCGCCCTTATATCTAATTAAATCGTCTACGGCCGAGCAGTAAAAATTCATTTTCCCAGCATATTCTGGCCTAAAATCACCTTTCTTCAAATCGATAACAATAAAGCATCTCATTTTTAAATGATAAAATAAGAGATCTAAATAGAAATCCTTGTCACTGACCGTTAGTTTATATTGTCTTCCAACAAATGCAAAACCCGCGCCTAATTCCAGGAGAAACTTCTGAACATGTTTAACAAGTTCCGTTTCCAATTCCCTTTCTGTGAAAGGTTGAGTTAGTGTGATAAAATCAAACATATATGGGTCTTTTAAAGTTTCTTTAACTAAATCTGATTGATTATTTGAGAGTGTCTTAGAAAAATTGTTTGTCGTCTCCCCTTGACGTAGATGAACGTCTCGTTTTATCATTAAAGCTAGCATTTCTCGACTCCATCCATTACTTAGTATCTCACCAATATACCATAATCGTATTTCCTTCTCTTTGATTTTTTGCATCAATAAAATATTATGACCCCATGGAATTTGCGAAGCAACATGCTTTATGAATCCTGATAGTTGATTATTTTTCTCTGGTAATTGGGAAACAGGTTGTTTCCTAATTACCTCATTGAGACAGTATCCTTTATAAAACTGAATCATAAACTTTAAATTTCGTTCTGAAAAGCCTTTAATTTCAGGCAATTCACACCTAATATCATTAGCCAAACGAATAGTAACTGTGGCTCCCCAACCCTGCTCTTTTTGCATTTTACTTATTGCCCTTCCAATATCCCAGTAGAGTACAATCATTTCTGCATTTGCGGAAAGTGTAGCTCGCACTTGAGCATTTCGTATCCTATTTTTTATATCGGTTAAAAAAGGTTTATATAAATTAACATTCATTTATTTAAAATATCTCAAAAGTAGTATTAAAAATAATATTAAAGAATTTTTATCTCTTATTAAAGAAATAATGTGATTTACCTGAGACAAATAGATTATTGAATTATTATAATAACATCACGGCCAGCAACTGGATTAGGTACCCACCTGGCCGCTAATCATATCACAAAAGACTATGTATAAAACACCTGATAGGATATCTGCCAACCACACCTAGCGCGTAGTTCAATATCCAATAATGGAATTAGAAAGCGAAAAAATCAATTATAATCTTACACATTAACGTTATATTAGGGATTATAATTAAGTGAATAAGGCAGTAAAAAAGTTAAAAAATGAAATCTCTTCCTTTTCCGACTCTTAAAAGCAAAAGGCTGATACTCCGTCAAATTGTACAAAATGACATTCAGAAAATTTATAAAGGACTTTCAAATTCAGAAGTTATAAAATATTAAGGTATTAGTTTTGATTCACTAGAAGCAACCCAAGAGCAAATGACATGGTTCAGGACATTGGAGGCAAATGAAGCTGGCGTTTGGTGGGCTATATGTTCACTTGATGATCAAGAGTTTTATGGAGCAGGTGGATTCAACGTTATAAATACAACATGTAAAAAGGCTGAAATTGGATTTTGGTTATTACCTGAATTTTGGGGTGAAGGCTTGATGCAAAAGGGAGGTGCAGCGCGCTTTAACAAATGGTGCTAAAAGAAGCAGGCCTCAATATGAGCAGCTTAAAGAAAGGTTAATCACACAGTATCATATGTCATATCCCCCGTTACAAGATATAGTCCGGGGAGCAGTGCTGAGGGATTCCGTTTATAGAAGCAGGCGAATAAATTAAAAACAAAAATGCCTAAATAGTAAATTCCCGATTTCAAATAACACGATTAAGATAATTATTCCTAATTTACTTGAAATGAATCATTTATCAACAGAATGAGATGTTATGAAAAAAACATTATTAAATATAATAGCACTGACGACTTCAATGAGTATTCTAGGCGCATCTTGTAGCAAGAATGGCAGTCTTAGAACAGCTGGAAGTAGAGCTAAAGAAAAAAGTTTCAACAATACATCTTATTTTCCGTACAAAATAGATGAACCAAAAGATTCTATAATAGCAATAGGATTCAATCAGACTGCATACGGTTACTATTTGAAGTTAAGTGATCGAAAAAGCGTCAAAAATTTAAAAATCCTACAGCAGGCACGCAAAAAATATGAATTAGTATTTATTAAAACTGACTCCGCAGATACCCATAAAATCATTGAAGTTGTACAGGCTCCAACGGAATTGACTAAATTATTTCAAAAATCCTTACTCAAATAAATAAATTACAAACCGCTCTCTCTCATCAGCCCCGACTAAGGATATCACAAAAAAGACTAAATTGCCCTCTATTAAAAATTTCAAACTGAAGAACAACAATACTGATGAAAACCTCTGTCTTAACACTACTATTTGCACTAATTACAATGCTTTCTTTTGGCCAGGAGAATAATACCTATAAATCTTCGCTAAAAAAATTGATGCACATATCAGGTTCAGAACTTGCGTACAAAGGAGCGTTGGATCAGATGATCTCCATGTTTAAGCAACAACAATCAAATGTACCGAAAGGATTTTGGGACGAATTTAGTGCTGAGCTTAATAAAGATGCATACAACCAACTTGTAAATATCGTATTACCCATATATCAGAAACATTTAACTGAAGCAGATCTGCTTGGAGTAATCGCCTTTTATGAAACACCTGCAGGTAAAAAATTCGCTGAGAAAACTCCATTAATTACTCAGGAATCAATGTTGGCAGGACAGGAATGGGGAAGAGAAATCGGTCAGAAGGTGGCTGATAAGCTTAAAGAGAAGGGTTATGTAAAAGAATAGAAATGCTCTGTTGAGATTAAGATAAAAGATGAGCCATTGAAGCTAGAAATACATCTGCAATTATTTCAATGCGGCAATTTTGATTTGAAAACCCCGTAAGTATAAGTACCCAACAGGGAACCGATAATCACTACCAGCATCACCGCATAGCCCTGCCCTAACAGTACAAATATAGGTCCCGGGCAGGCACCAGTGAGGGCCCAGCCCAATCCGAAAATCAGACCACCAAACAGGTATCGTTTCCAGGACCTTTCTTTATCTGGAAACTGAATATCCTCACCATGCACGTCTTTTCCTTTTTTTACCTTGATTAACCAGGTAAAAAATATGCCGGATAGTACTGCTGTTCCTATAATCCCAAACATATGGAAAGACTGAAAACGAAACATTTCCTGTATCCTGTACCAGGATATAGCTTCAGATTTACTCATGATAATTCCGAACAAGATGCCAGTAATGATATACTTTATAAATTTCATAGGATCCGGATTAAAATAATAATGGAAAAATAAGATGGGTAGTGATCAGGCCACCAATAAAAAAACCTACCACTGCAATAAGTGATGGAAATTGAAGGTTAGATAAACCACTGATCGCATGTCCGGAAGTGCAGCCACCTGCATAGCGGGTACCAAAACCTACAAGGAAGCCGCCCACAAGAAAGATAAACAGCCCTTTAGCAGTCGCCAGAAAATGCCAGTTGAACAGCTGGTCTGGTACGATATGACCATCAAAACGGATATTCATTTTTTGCAAATCCAGTATCGTTGCCTTTGATAACGCTAATGGTACATCAGCCTCCAGCCAGTGAGAGGAAATGAATCCTCCGATGATTGCACCTACCAGAAACATCAGGTTCCAGCGCTGGCTTTTCCAGTCAAAATTAAAGAAGCTGACACGCTTACCTGCTCCTGCCATTGCACAGATAGTACGCAGGTTTGAAGAGAAACCAAAAGATTTACCGAAGTAAACCAGGATCAGCATAACCGCTGTGATAGCCAAACCAGAAATATACCACGGCCAGGGCTGTTTAATGAATTCTATCATATAATTACTGAAGATTTATTATAATTACGTCGTCTTTTGCAATATGAGTTCAATCTTTGGCAAAGAGCCTATAATCCTACATCATTTTGCTCAATTGCGAATACAATGTATTCGCAATTGGAAATGTGCGGTAAAATTGGCAAAAAAGCTCCAATTGCCTCTTTGAAAATCCACTCCCATAATCAGGCTCTAACTGTTCTGAAATGAATTTCGTTAGATATTTCCCATAATCTGCACGATCTTTCCCTTGCTGTTCTTCTTCGAAAATACGCTGTCCAATCCGCCAGTACATCATGGTACGCTCATAGTCTACAAACCGTACGGCCTTGTCTTTAGCAATAAGAATAATGGCCTTGATATCTGTTATGACGGATTGATTTACAATCATTTCTTTAAATTTTAGACTGTAAAACTACAAAAAGTAAGATGTGTATCTATAAAATGTATCAGCAATCGCTTATGTACTTTTGAGGAATTCTATTATATGATTGCAGAGGATCAATTATCCTTCCTTCGACTCTTTGCAATGTACATTAATCAATAAAAATTGGCACCCACGATTTAAAGATATTTTTCATCGTATATTTTTTAGCTTCTTTTTTACTCAGCTGTTTAGACCATGCAACCCTTTTTGTGGTAGAACTTCCCGGACCTGAACTCTCAAATTCAGCATAATACGCAGTTTTATCCTTATCAGCGAACATTGGGTCACCTGGCCAGGCATTCCATCCTTCAGGGAGAATATGTGCCCCCATAAGCGTTCTGATAAAAACTGTCTTTGCATAAGGCCGCCAGGGTCTTCCCAGGTAAACTTTTCCTGCCCCCGGTCCTGCTCTTAATTCGCAATCAAAAAACACATAACCAAACTCCTGCTCTCTGGTTGTAGACGCGGCGGTAATATAAGAATCACTTAAACTTTGGATAATGCACTGTTTAAATACGGCAGTAGCTTCTCCGAATATAAAGTCTGTTGTTCCCGCGATGTAACAGGACTCAAAATAATTCCTTCCATCTTTAGATGTAAACAGGGTATCCTGATTTCCAAGAATTGCACAATTGCGGGCAGCAAAACGATCAGCTTCTACATGCAAAGCAACGGCCTGCCCTACTCTTCCTGAAGTATTCTCTATCGTCAGGTTTTCCAGCACACAGTCATTTCCCCTCACCAAAACCGTGAAAGAGGTATAAGTGCTGAATTTCGAACTTCCCGTCCAGTCCTTTTCGGGATAAGATTTGCCTGAATAATCAGCGTTAGTAATAATCGTGTTTTCCTTACCCGCACCTATAATTGCAATATTCTTTTTAGCAGGTGAGATATACAGCTTTTCATGGTAGGTACCCGGTTTCACATGAATGGTGACGCGGAATTGCATATGATCCCGCACTGCATTTACCGCTTCCTGTATGGTTTTAAAATCTCCGGAACCATCCTGCGCAACAGTAAACTTAATCACAGGGTTTGTTTGCTGCGCGATGGAGGCAGCAGCTGTCAGTATAGTTATCATTATGCCAATGCATAGTTTCATCAGTATTCTTTTCATTTCAAGAGGGATAATCATATTGTAATATACAGTGCATTTCTATAAATACCGAGGATTATGTGAATTACGATTTGGTTACCAGTTAATATCATGTGATTATTAGCTAAAATTGACCTATACTAACACCAGGATTCTGACTAGTTTTAGCTTCTGCAAGTTTCATTGTTGCTAACAAACACGGTCGGCTTGAAAACAGTGAACATCGCTCAGGTAAAAAGAAAAATATTGTCGAATGAATGATTTAAATATGAAAATGTACAAAGTATTCTTGCGTGTTATTTTGTTTGTTACGGTTCTGATTCAGAGTATAAACACCGCTCAGGCTCAAAATGGCGACCAGATACTGGACGGAATCGGAGAAACTGGAATGATTGCACGGTATGTGTTTGATGGAGATGGGAAAGATTGGTCACGAAATAATCTGCATGCCACATTCCAAAGTACCGCAGTCAAATTTGTTAAAGACGATCGGTTTGGAAAAGTTATATCCCTTTCGGGTAACAACAATTCCTTCCTTACGCTTCCTGGAGCAGCCTTAACAGACCTGGAATCGCTCAGTATCTCCGGATGGATTTTCCTGCGTTCAGCAGAAGCCGGACAACGTTTTTTTGATTTTGGAAAAGATGCCAGCAAGCACTTTTTTACGGCGCCTGTTGGTACCAATACACAAAAAGGTTTTCAGGCATTGATCACTGCGGAACAAGGAAATAAAAAGGGGGCACTTTCTCCGGCTATAGCCTTAAATAAATGGGTTCACCTTGTCATTGTGATTGATATCCCTTCAAAATCTATGATCACCTATGTGGATGGTAAGCCAGTGGGAGAAACTACAGATATGCCTGCTGAATTATCAGCAGTATTTGGACAGCAATCAGGAAATAAAAATTTGCTTTATATTGGAAAATCTTTAGCAGATGGAGATCCTAATCTCAATGCCTTATTACATGATTTCCGTATTTATCGTGTTCCCCTAAACAGGAGACAGATTGCCGGAATCTATAAAAATTCGCTTAACGGCGGGCAACAGAGTGCTGTTAATGTAGGTAAACCTGAAGATGACCTCCAACATTTCCCTGCTAATCAACCACAGCTTTATACGAGTTATTTAGTTCAGGTATCCGATGTAGCGGTAGAAACTGAAACGGGAACATTACCACGACTGCCAAGTCATGTAACCGGCACTTACCGGAATAACGTAAAAGGTCCTGCAGTGCGCGTACTCTGGCCATCTGACATGGACAATACTGCTGTGCTCAAACCCGGGACTTATACGGTTACAGGACGTGTTCCAGGTACGGATTTCAAACCAAAAGCTGTTGTAAGCATCAAGGAATCCAATAAAGCGACTACTCCAGTTTCAAAACTGGCAGCCTTTCATCTGGACCAGGTTACGCTCGAAGCAGATGCGCATGGCCATGAAACCAAGTTCATCGAAAATCGTGATAAATTTATCAGCACATTGGCTAAAACCGATCCTAACTCCTTTCTCTATATGTTTCGTCATGCTTTTGGGCAGAAACAACCTGAAGGAGCAAAACCTTTAGGCGTATGGGATAGTGAGGATACTAAATTAAGAGGTCATGCCACAGGGCATTATCTTTCGGCAATTGCACAAGCCTATGCGGGCACAGGATATGACAAAACACTGCAAGCCAACTTCGCTAAAAAGATGGACTATATGGTGAATACACTATATGCACTATCAAAATTATCCGGAACGCCGAAAGCAGCGGGCGCCGCCTTTGTGGCCGATCCTAAGGCTGTACCTTTTGGTCCGGGACGTTCAGCTTATGACTCTGATCTCAGCGAAGCGGGCATTCGTAACGATTACTGGAACTGGGGAAAAGGGTTTATCAGTGCTTATCCCCCGGATCAGTTTATCATGTTAGAACAAGGAGCAAAATACGGTGGACAAAAAAACCAGGTATGGGCACCTTATTATACCCTTCATAAAATTCTGGCTGGTTTAATAGATGTGTATGAAGTCAGCGGTAATAAAAAGGCCCTTGAAATAGCGACTAACATGAGCGATTGGGTGTATGTGCGACTCAGCCAATTGCCACAAGAGACACTGATCAAGATGTGGAATACGTATATCGCTGGTGAGTTTGGAGGGATGAATGAATCGATGGCCCGTCTTTACAAGATTACTGGCGACCAGAAATATCTGAAAACTGCACAATTATTTGATAACATTAAAGTATTTTTTGGTGATCCTGCTCATTCGCATGGACTGGCTAAAAACGTAGATATTTTCCGTGGCCTGCATGCCAATCAGCATATACCTCAGATTGTAGGGAGCATTGAAATGTACAATGTTTCGAATAAACCGGAATATTACAATATAGCCGATAATTTCTGGCATAAAATGATGGATGATTACATGTACAGTATTGGCGGAGTTGCAGGGGCACGTAATCCTGCTAATGCAGAATGTTTCATTAGTCAGCCTTCTACCTTATATGAAAATGGATTCTCTGAAGGGGGACAGAACGAAACCTGCGCAACCTATAACATGTTAAAATTAACCGGCGACTTGTTCCTTTTTGATCAGCGTGCGGAGTTGATGGACTACTACGAACGTGGTTTATATAACCATATCCTCGCTTCAGTAGCGGAGAATAGTCCTGCTAATACTTATCATGTGCCACTCAGACCAGGATCTATCAAGCAATTTGGTAATCCGGATATGACAGGATTTACCTGCTGCAACGGTACAGCTATCGAAAGCAGTACCAAACTACAGAATTCAATTTATTTTAAAAGTAAAGATAACCAGTCGCTTTATGTGAATCTGTATATCCCCTCTAAACTGGAATGGACAGAACGTAAGGTAACGATAGAACAAACAACAGATTTTCCAAAGGAAGACCACACCAAACTAACTATCAAAGGCAGTGGGAAATTTGATCTGAATGTACGTGTACCTGGCTGGGCGACCAAAGGATTTTTTGTAACGATTAACGGTAAGGATCAAAACCTGGAAGCTACACCAGGCAGCTACCTGAAAATAAGTCGCAAATGGAAAGATGGTGATATTGTCGAATTGAAAATGCCTTTCCAATTCCATTTGGATCCTGTAATGGATCAGCAGAACATTGCCAGTCTGTTTTACGGGCCGATATTATTAGCCGCTCAGGAGCCTGAAGCAAGAAAAGACTGGCGTAAAGTAACGCTGGATGCCGAAGATTTAGGAAAAACGATTAAAGGTGATCCACAACAGCTGCAATTCACCATTGATGATGTGGTTTTCAAACCATTTTATGATACCTATGGCCGTCATTCGGTTTACCTGGATGTAACGTTAAAATAGATATTACAAAAAAGGATAGATTGCTCCGGGCAAGGCAATCTATCCTTTTTTTCAGGTGATGGGAGCCTGCTCGCATCCTTTTAACTTACCCAGAATGTTTCTCATCATAAAGCAGTTTTAATAACCAGCTTGTTTGAATAAGAATGCCCTGCCAGAGCAATTTGCATAATCTACCTCAGCACTTCGAATGTAAAGATTAAAAAATAAAGCCGACCTTTGATCCATATGATGAACATTTCAGACAGACAAGCCTTTATGACCAGCTTCAAGGAAAAGTTTAACGAGTCTTTGGATCGTATTGAAGAGAAATATGACGAGAAGGCGGACTTTTGGTTTTATCACGTACAACTGAAGGAGGGTATTGATAAAGATGAATTTCTACAATCCAATTTTCAATACATAGTAGATAACACCGATTTTGAGGATTCTTTTGACTTGTGGTTTAATGAATTTGGGGATGATATGGAAACTGAAGCTAGCATATTATCAGTTAACACGGAACTTAATGACGATGATAAATTCTAAAATCATTACTTCAAATCAGCACCATCATCATCACGGAAGTCTTCGCCAAACCAAATCTTTGTGCGCTTCACGTTACTCCTGGCTAAAAGAATTTCTTTATTGTCTGCTATATTTGCATGCAGCTGCACATTAAACTGGGGGAACGGCTTAAAGCCTCCACCAAGGAAGAAGCGGTGTTACCAGTTAATTTTAAACTCCCTGAAATAGAAGAAAGTCAAAAATTCGAAAGGATTTACATATCAATAATATGAAGTCACATTATATTTCTTTTAATACTCTTCAATGAATGCCTTCTCAATAAAATCGCTAAAAGAAGGAGCAATTTTTAAAACTTCATTAATGTCTAAATCCCCAAACGGACATTTTGAAACAGCAAAGCCATCGTTAATAACAAAACCGTAGCAAATCCCACCACCGTCTGTGCCGAATGCAAAGAAATTTTGAGTCAAGTATTTTTGAATTTGATATTCATGATTTAGAGTGATTGAGTCTTCTATTCTCCATAAAGAGACATAATTTCTCCCGACATACCCCTCTCCCCCATTACTCCAATATAAAAATGCTTTATAATCGTCGGGAAATCTAAAATTTAAACTACTCTCCACTGTAGAAATTGACTGTTTATCTGCTTTAGAATTTTTATTCCAATTTGTATTAATTTTCTCTATAATCTGATCCATAATCATTTAAATCTACATATCTCTTCAATAATCTAAAATATTCAGATTTAATCAATTCCTCGATGACATCACTTTCTTTTTTTAGTTATATATACCAACATATATCCTGCAAATAACTCAAACTATTATGAAATTGGTAAAAATCCTTCAGCATGGAGTCAGCTCCGGGGGAGCTGACTCCATGCTGAAGCTCCATTTTGCTCGTCTTCATGCATTACGCCATGAGGATCTACCTGGTCAGATTTGAAATAATAGCTTGGGACATCAAATTCTGAGTTGAATGTATTTATGTCCTGAACCTTAGTGGCCTATCATCCACCTAATTCATTGTGCCTCAATTTCAAAAAATATCTTCCAAAACCTATAAAAAGTTACTTACAATTTATGTTCTACTTCAAAAAAGTTGAGGTAATTAGTGTTTTGTTCCAAAACATTTTTTGCCTTTTCAGTGCAAAAAACATGGCCTAGTTGAGGTGTCCGAAATATATCGGAACCATCCCAGTCGCTTAAGTTAAGTTGAATATGACTATATTCACTTATCCCTATTTTTGATTTATCAATCATACCTGTTGATGTAGTATTAATCATCATTACCCATATATCAGGCGTTTTTTCGGCAAGTTGAACATTATGTTTACGCTTTAAAATAAAATCCTCTGGTTCGCCTGACTTTGGTTTTTCAGGAATCTTTTGAGTTTCATCCCATGAAGACCAATCAATTTCTACAATTTTAGATTTAATTGCTTTCTTAAAATAATATCCTGCAAGGTTTTCTTGTTCTACCGATTTTTTTACACTATCTATAACTGCAATATATTTATTATACAGGTATACATCAGGTATCATAGGGGCAACGCGTTCTATTAAAATTTCTCCGTCATCATTTTTAGAAATAAATCCATACGCTAATATATTTCCATAATCTCCCCAGGTCATCTGCTTATTTCTAATAATATAATATTTCATTGATCAAAATCTACATTTTGACTTTATATTTATTATCCAATGGCAATAGTTCTTCATCATATTGATTGGCATAAATGGCAGGAAAATCACTTACTTTATATATTTCAGGTGAATAAAAATCATTAAAGACACGTTCAATCACGGTTGCTTTAAATATGATACTATTATTGTAGGCGGGACTTTTGAGTACAAATATATTTTTAGTAGAATTATAGTCCTGAAGTTTAAGATCTGGAAATATGACATACGATCCTCCAAAAGTATGTTTCCCCCTCTGTTTTGTCTTGTCAGAGAAATCGAATAATTCGTCATCAAAATCGCCAAATCTTAATGCATAATATTTTCTGTTTGTTAGAGCCTCATTTTTCTTATTAACAATATCAATATCCGCAACTTCAAATCCATTATCAAGTCCGTTATCAAGCATGAACTTATAGAAGTCATTCGACACTAGTTTAACATTAGACCCAAATTCACAGTAATCAAATAAAATAGCTTTCATTTTTTTTTTGAAAACTAGATAAAGTCGATCCGGAAATTTATACTTAACGTCTTTAGGCGGGAAATCCATAGGTGTGAAGTCAACTTTCCTCCACTCCGATGTAGAATAAAACTTATTTTTCAATGGATCAAACTGTCAA
>Ga0247810_10001570_pt1 | contig 14110 bp, 12 predicted proteins | sample UWRJL119311C1_FD_179918 | JGI IMG/M metagenome (GOLD analysis project Ga0247810, IMG submission 179918) | Plant litter microbial communities from Arlington Agricultural Research Station in Wisconsin, United States - UWRJ-L119-311C-1 | ecosystem: Environmental > Terrestrial > Plant litter >...
TCTTGAATAGGTAACATGATTCTCTGACATCGATTTTCTGGCGGCATTAAGCCATTCGCCCCTGTTTCGAAGAAAAGCTCCGTAAAAGAACTCGTTCACTTCGGCATTGGTAGCGTTCGTCAGCGCTTCCGGTGTCATGCCCGGCTGAGCAGCTGAGATCCGTTTGCCGATTTCTGTCGTCTTCATAGCGATCTGACCGGATTGATTAATGGATTCGCGGAAAAGGTAGAAAGCCTCGTCGATCAGTATCGTGTGGTAATCGTGTCCCATCAAACCGTCCGGAACGCGTGGATCGAAAATGGAAATATCCCCGGCAGGATAATTAAAGACCACCACGTCATTGCGATTGATCTTGCCGAATCCGGGCAGTCGAGTATAGTTACAGGTTTCCAAAGCCGAGTAGGAGCGAACATTCAGCCATGGAATGGTATTGTGGACCAATGGGAAAGAAAGAGGCGTCACAGGAACTTTAGGTCCGTAAGCCAGCTTGTTCACAAAAAGAAAATCGCCAACGAGCAATGTTTTTTCCATCGATCCGGTAGGGATCTGGAATGGCTCGAATACGTAAGTACGGATAATACTTGCAGCTACGAGTGCAAAAAGGATGGAATCTCCCCATTCTTTCCATTTCGATTTCTTTCCTGCCTTATTGGAACGAAAGCTCAGAATAGTTGCAACGGCATGACCAAGTACCGGTAAAGAAAGGAAAAGAACGACATGATCTCCGTTCGTGCGCTGGTGCACTTCTTTCGGATTTGCCCAGTTGGTTTCGGGAAGCACTGTCAGTTTTTCGTCATTCGCAATTTTCCACAGGATCAGGTAAGGGAAAAAGATCCCCTGCAATGTATCGCCCAGCGTGAAGAACCCGAAACGACGGATGTAGCTCAGGTTGGCCACCATCCACATTACGATGTGAACGCCCGGAAAGATCATCAGCAAAGACCACCACGGTTTTTTCGCTCCGGCCTTAAAGACATAATAGTAATTTAATCCCGGGATAAAAGCCTTCCAGGAATCAACACCGATGCGCTCGAAGCTTTTCCACCACATGGCAAGAAAAGGATGAATGATCAGTAAGAAGATGTAAAAATACAGTGCGTTCATAATCTATAATGCAAGTACATCGCGCATGGTGAAAAGGCCTTTTTTGCCTTCGAGGAATTCGGCTGCAACAACCGCCCCCTGTGCAAATCCTTTTCTGCTGTGCGCTTCGTGGGTTAATGTTAATGTATCGATCTCCGAAGTGTATTTTACCACGTGTGTTCCCGGAACTTCAGGTTCGCGAATGGCAAGAATACCAAGTTGATGGGTTGTTGTTTCCGGAGCAGTGCCTTCACCGCAAATCCATTCCGAATAGCCGTTATGGTTGGTAATTATGCCTTCTGCAAGTGTAACGGCAGTTCCGCTAGGCGCATCGAGCTTCTGAAGGTGATGAATTTCCTCTATGGAAGACGTGTAATCCGGTTGCTTCACCATTAAAGCTGCCATTAGCTCGTTCACACGAAACAGGATGTTCACTCCTATGCTGAAGTTGGAAGCGTAAAGTAAAGTGGCATCGTGTTGTTCTACAAGTGCTTTTACTTCGTCGAGCTGCTGCTGCCAGGCTGTTGTACCCACTACAACCGGAAGCTGATGCTCCACGCAGTAGGTAATGTGTTTTAATGCCAGTGCAGGTTGAGAAAACTCAATGGCTACATCTGCCAATGAAAAATCGGCTTGCTCAATTGGATGTTCGGAATTGACCCTGAATACAATGGTATGGCCACGCTCAAGAGCTATCGCTTCAATGGCTTTGCCCATTTTTCCGTACCCGATCAATCCGATTTTCATATTCTGTCAGCAAAAATAAACAATCTGCGATGCTAAGGTCTCTTTTGGTGAAAATTAAGTGTGGCGCCAACTCCAAAGCCATTATTAGGCAATAGTGCAGGATAAAGCGCCAGTGAAAGGTCTTCACCGATATCGAAATGTACAAAGTGAGCTTCAACACCAGCGTCTACAACATTCAGAATGTAAACGAGGCTCATTCCGATAATGCAGAGATCCCGCTGTGTGCGCTTGGTTTTGTAAAGCGTCGCGATCCCTGTCTGGTCATATTCCTGGTAAAGAACGGGCGCATTTCCGGCGTCGCGGCTTTCGTATTCGGAGCGAAGATCGTTCTTCACCTTATTGGTCTTGATCATGAAATAACCCGTCGCTCCAAGGCCCGCGTAGATCAGCGGAACTTTCCAGTAAGCCTTCTTCTGGCCTTTCGGCATGGCCAGGTGATTGTAAATCTGTCCGGCGCCGGGAATAACTGCCGAGAAGATCACGGCTTTACGAACGGAATGTCCTGTATCCGCCACTTTTGCAAGCGAGTCTGCTTCCTGGGAGAAAACAGCCGGCGCAAGCGTTAAGCAGAATAACAGAGCAACAAGCCGCATAAGCGATTATTTGTTCAGCAATTCGATGATGCGATTCAGATCGACCTCTGAAGAAAAGTTGATAAGGATTTTCCCCGATCCCTGTCCTGTCTTTTTGATCTCCACTTTCGATGAGATCTTGTCGCTCAGGTGCAGACGGAAAACTTCCTGTCCCGAAGAAATAACTTCCGGGGTCGCTTTAACTGTGGTCGTTGTTTCCGTTGGTCGTTTGGATTCTCCTGTCCGGATCAGCTCCTCTGTTTCACGAACGGAAAGCTGGAAATCGATGATCTGGCGGTAAAGGTCCAATTGTCTTTTTTCCTCCCCGGCAGAAACCAAAGCGCGTGCATGTCCCATAGAAATGAGGTTGTCACGAACCCCAAGCTGAATTTCAGCAGGAAGCTTCAGTAAGCGAAGCAGGTTGGTAATGCTGGAACGGCTTTTTGCTATTTTCTGGCTCAGCTGGTCCTGCGTTAGGCTGCATTCGTCGATCAGTCGCTGGTAAGAAAGTGCAACTTCGATCGCGTTCAGGTCTTCACGCTGAATGTTCTCCACCAAAGCCATTTCAAGCATGGTCTGGTCGTTGGCAACGCGAACATAAGCAGGAACTTCTGTCAGTCCGGCCATTTGAGAAGCACGAAAACGGCGCTCACCTGAAATAAGCTGGTATTTATCACGCCCGAGCTTGCGAACGGTTAATGGCTGTATAATTCCATGTACGCCGATCGATTCGCTCAGTTCTTTCAGCGCTTCTTTTTCAAAGTTAGTCCGCGGATTAAATGGATTTGCCTCTATAGAAGAAATAGGGAGCAAAGCCACACCGCCTGTGAGACCAGAAGTTTGCGTAGTGGTAATGTCGGTCGATGCGTTGTCAAGCAATGCGCCTAACCCTTTACCGAGCGCTGAGCGTTTTTTAGGATTGGAAGTCATTATCTACCTGGAATTGTTTATCGTTATTTCCGATTTTTGTAAGGTTGTTGCGCTGAAGGATTTCGCGCGCAAAATTAAGGTAATTGATGGAACCTTTGCTCGTTGCGTCGTGCATAACGATGGTCTCACCAAAGCTTGGAGCTTCACCGAGCTTCGTATTCCTGTGAATAACAGTATCGAAAACAAGGTCCTGGAAGTGTGTTTTCACTTCTTCCACCACTTGATTAGCAAGGCGCAAACGCGTGTCGTACATGGTAAGCACGATTCCTTCGATCTCCAGGTCAGGATTCAGTCTTCCCTGAACGATCTTAATGGTGTTGAGCAATTTTCCTAATCCTTCCAGTGCAAAGTATTCGCACTGAACGGGAACCAGGACCGAATCTGCTGCTGTTAAAGAGTTGACGGTGATCAGCCCAAGGGAAGGTGAGCAGTCGATAATGATAAAGTCATACTGATCTTTGATCTTGTCCAGCGCTTGTTTGAGCATGTGCTCGCGGTTGGGAAGATTGATCATTTCCAGCTCTGCACCAACAAGGTCGATGTGAGAAGGAAGAATATCCAGGTTCGGATTGCTGGTAGAAATGATGAGATCCGACGGATGTACGTCGTTGATCAGTACGTCGTAAATGTTACGTGTACTGGTAGGATCCAGGCCAACACCCGATGTGGCATTTGCCTGCGGATCTGCATCCACAATCAGCGTTTTGTATTCCAGCACACCAAAGCACCCGCCAAGATTAATAGCAGTCGTCGTTTTTCCTACACCACCTTTTTGATTCGCAATTGCGATTATTTTACCCATTATTCGGAAAAATTTTGTTGCCTGCCTGTACGGTAGGCGGGGTTAAAGATACGGTTTCCTGTCGAGGTATGGACTTGGTGGACTTAGGTTTATTTATCAACGACAGGAGTGTTAATAGCTTGTTGATTACAGTGCAGAAACGGACAAATCAATCCGGAAACAGGGAATATTCCCGGTAAATCAACCTTCTGAAGTCTTAATATCTTAAGTCTCCAGATCTAACGTCTCAAACTCTAATGTCCAAAAGTCACAGTTCCTCGAAAGAAACTCCCGAAACGGCCCTGGCATGTTCGCTCTGTTCCAGCTGAAGCTTCAGTTCCCTGGCATGCTCGATGGTTTCCTGCAATCCCAAGATAAACTTATCGAAATCTTCTTTATAAAGGAATAATTTATGCTTCTGATAATTGTCCCGGCCGCTCTCCGATGTCTTTTTACTTTCCGTTATGGTAAGATAAAAATCGCTTGACCTGGTCGACTTGATATCAAAGAAATACGTACGTTTTCCAGCCCTGACTGCCTTAGAGTAGATTTCCTCCTGCCTTTCGCTAGGTTTATCGTATTCCATAGTTGAGTATCGCTTAATGAGTTAAACAGTAGGCAAATATGGAACTTTTTTTAGAAATCCGGTGAATTGATCAAAAGAAAGCTACTGAAAAAGATGGGGTTACTTCCTTTTCTTCGTTTTCGAAGTCGCTCCGGGAAGTTTGCCTGAGCCTGTTTTTTCTTTTTTATGGCGCTTTTGCCCGTTGTAAGCATCGAGCGCATTATTCGGGTCTTTTTTGTCGCCTTTGGCCGTTTTGTCAGAGGCGCCGGCAGCTGATTCAGGGGTAACGGCCGTGTGAACTTCTTTACTTGCGGGCGAGCCTTCGGTAGTTGGATCGATCCATTTGTTCTCTACGACTTCTTCCGTTGTTTCGCCGGTTTTGGAATCGAAGTGATTGACGTGAACAACCTGCTGATCTTTATTGATACCTATCACGTCTTCAACCAGTATCCACTTTGTTCCATTGAACTCAAAAGCGTCGTAAGACATATCCGGAACGTAGTATTCGTAGAAACCTTCCATCGTAGGCGTTTCCGGCGATAAATGATCGAACATGATCCGCTTCTGGTCTTCATCCCAGCGCAATGACATCACTGATTTCTCGGAATGCTCGAAATAAACGCGGCGTTTGGTAACATCTCCCATTTTAAAAATAGGCGCGCCCAGCTTCACGCTGTTGCCTCCGAATGTCAGTGCGTCAATAAGCTTGATGTTGCTCGATGTTGTATTTCCATCCCATCCCAGAACGGTGTAATAAGTCTTGTTGCCTTTTTCGACCGGTATGATTTGGTAATAGAGCGCTCCGTACCAGCTGGCACTTTCCACCACTTCATCTGTTCTTGGCGGAAGCATGAATGAATTGTCGATCAGCTCGTAAACTTTGTGCTCCGGTCTGTTGTCATCTTTTTTAAGAACGAATGCACAGTAAAACTGGGATTGATCGGCCTGTTCGACATTCCAGCTGAAAATGCGGACTTTCCCGTCAGGACTGTCGATCTTGCCAACAGTTCGTAACGTTTCAAAAGGGTAGGTGAAGGCTGCCGGGTCTTCGAGTGTTTTTTGCATCAGCGCTCTGAACTCGCCGTTCCACCTGGCTTTTGCTTTATCCGTGGTTGAAGCGCGTAGGGAATCGAGTAAAATGCTGAGATCGGCCTCCTGCTCGGTAATAAGGAATTGCGCGCTGGTCTTTGACGTGCAGAGAAGAAGAGCAAAAAAGAAAAGAATAACTGACTTCATGTGTGCTGAAACGTTTAAAGATGGAATTCGTTACAGGAAGCGGGCCGTAAAGTTCAATCCGGATTTAATCCAGGTGCATGAAATCTTTTTTGGCAAGAAGCTCATCTTCTGATTCTCTGTACTCAGGATCGTCTACACAACAATCGACCGGGCAAACAGCTGCACACTGCGGCTCATCGTGAAAACCAACGCATTCGGTGCATTTGTCCGCGACGATGTAATAAACGTCCATATCTTTCGGCTCGAAATCCTCGTCCGCAGCAACATCGTCGCCGTTAAGGGTGTGAATCATACCTCTCAGAGACGTTCCGTCCGAATAGCGCCATTCTGCTCCACCTTCGTAGATCGCATTATTGGGACATTCCGGCTCGCATGCACCACAATTGATGCATTCGTCTGTAATCATGATCGACATAGCTAAATCTGAATTTTTTCGACTGCAAATATAGGAAGGGTTAGGGAATTTATAAGGAGTTTTTGGTTAAACTTTCCCTGTTCGGGGAAACACAGTAATTTTGCAGCGTGGAAAGACAAACAATTATAGCACATTTTGCAAAGCTGGGAATCCTTTTCTCGACGCTTGCCGAAAACCAGCCGTGGCCGGGATACGCAATTGGAGTAACGGAAGAGGAATATACTGCCCTCCAGGTTGTGATCAATAAAGAACACATCTACAATCCCTGGTTCACGAAAGGTTCGCTTCGATTCGCGTTGAAGGAGCTTGCGCACATGGTGGACAAGAAAACGCTTGAGAACTGGACGAATGACTATCCGTTTGCTTCCCGGCCGAAAAGAGTCGCCATTATCATGGCAGGGAATATTCCAATGGTTGGCTTCCATGATCTGCTGGCAGTTGTGCTTTCCGGAAATACGGCGGTTTGTAAGCTGAGCTCGGGAGATATGCGCTTACTGCCCGCATTTGCTTCGGTACTTTTCAATTGGGATCCCGAATTCAAACACCACCTGGAAATTGTGGCCGGACCGCTAAAAACCATGGATGCCGTCATTGCAACGGGAAGTAACAATTCTGCCGGTTATTTTGACAGCTATTTTGGAAAATATCCGCATATCTTCCGCAAAAACAGGACTTCTGTAGCCATATTGGATGGAACGGAAACAACGGAAGAATTGAAAGCATTGGGAGAAGATATGTTCCGCTATTTTGGTTTGGGATGCCGGAATGTGTCTAAGATCTTTCTTCCCGAATCGTTTAACGTCGACCTCTTGTTTCAGGCCGTGGTTGATTTCGGCGATATTGTCAATCACCACAAATACGCCAACAATTACGATTACAACAGAACGATCTACCTGATGAACAGCATTCCGTTCCTGGATAATAATTTCTGCATCTTTAAAGAGGATGATGGATTGTTCTCTCCGCTTTCGGTGTTTTTCACACAGCGCTACAAAGAAGTAAGCGAAGTGAGCCTGTTCCTGGAAACGCATAAAGACGAGATCCAAACGGTCGTAGGTCACGGGTACGAGGCTTTCGGAAAAGCACAAAAACCGGAAATAGACGATTACGCCGACGGGATCAATACACTTCAATGGCTCTCTGAATTGTAACCGGTTAATGACAATTCGTTTCAGCTGTTGAAAACATGTCTCGAAAACTTCATGACCGGCAATTTATAAGTTTTCAACAATTTATTTAATTTTTCTGTAACAATTGTTGATAACTCGCGTAATGGTAGCAAAATCAATGCTTCAAGATATGCGATTCGTTACCGTAACATGTGCTTTGTTCTTTTCAACCGCGGCTGTCTTCGCGGCTACAGATAAAAAGATCACCCAGGATGAATATGTGTCGAGCTGGCAGGCTGTAGCTGTTAAGCAGATGCAAACCTACAAGATCCCTGCAAGTATCACGCTCGCACAGGGAATTCTCGAAAGCGGAAATGGAAATTCGGACCTCGCAAAACAGGCTAATAACCATTTCGGTATTAAATGCCACGATTGGCAGGGCGATAAAATGTACCTCGACGACGATACGAAGAACGAATGCTTCCGCAAATACGATGCTGCTTCCGAATCTTACAAAGATCACAGCTTGTTCCTGACAGGACGTACGCGTTATGCTAAATTATTTACTTATAAATTAAGCGATTATAAGTCATGGGCTAAAGGATTGAAAGAAGCAGGATATGCTACCAACCCCAAATACCCGGATCAGCTGATCGAGATCATTGAGCGACTGAAGCTGGACCGTTTTGACGAAGCGGTTACCGGTGAAACAGAAGCAGATGAAATGATCGCCGAAGAGCTTTCCAATCAACCTTCAGATGAAACCGTAGCGTCTTCCTACCAGAAACACTCGGTGAAAGTTCACAAGAATAAGATCAATTACATCATTGCCCGAAAAGGCGATACGTATTACAAGATCGCTAACGAATTCCACATGGGAACGTGGCAGTTGTACAAATACAATGATTTCGGTCCGAAAAAAGACCTGCTGGAAGAAGGTGATATCGTTTACCTTCAACCTAAACGCAGACATTCGAAAGAGAAAAACGCTGTTTACGTAGCTGAAAAGAATACGACGATCACACAGATCTCCCAAAAAGAAGGAATTAAAATAGAATCATTACTCGCATTGAACGCGCTTTCATCCGCGGATGAAACGGTCCGTAAAGGACAAAAAATCCTTCTTCGCTAACTGTAAGAGGCATAGAAGTTAAATTGTTGTTGTTTGTGAAAGGGTTGTGGTCGTCAGATCTGCAGCCCTTTCTGTTTGAAACAGGTCGGATCGTTCTGGGATAACTGAAACAAATTTCATAAATTGCAGGAAGACGACCGTTCGAAAGTGTTAAAGTTAATTTTACACGAAAGCCGCCCTGATCCTGATTATCTCCTTTAAATCAATACGTTACTCCGATGCTACTCCGGTAATACCCCGGTGTTACTCCGATGATATTCCGATGCATCCTTGGGTCACACTGATGGAACACTAATGGCATCCGGTTGGTATACCTATACGCTTCTTATAGCAACCTTATAGGAAAACAATACTGGCATACTGTACGATAAAACCAGGAACGGTGTGCCTGGGAACATAATAGTAGGAATACAATTATTAAGCGTACGACGCATTCGGTAACCTGCCTTTTTCACTCATATTATCGATTTAGTGAAGAAGTTAGGATTGAAAGAAAGTTTTGCTACATTTGAGTTCTAACTGTTCGATATGAAACCTTCAAACGAGTTATTCAAGCTGATCAAGTCGCTTACCAAATCAGAGAAAAGATTCTTCAAGCTTTCTTCTGCTCTCCAGGCAGGCGATAAAAATTACCTGAAAATTTTCGATTACATCGAGAAACAGGAAGATTACGATGAAAACGAGCTGAAGGCTGCTTTCGACAAAGAGATATTCATCAAGCACCTTCCTTCCGAAAAAAATCATTTGTACCGGCTCATTCTGAAGAGCCTCCGGGTTTACTACAGCGAACAGTCGGCCTCGAGTATTCTGAAACAGGAACTCAAGAATGTGGAAGTTCTTTACAATAAAGCGCTTTACCGCGAGTGCGAAAAATTTGTTTCCCGGGCCAAGGTCATCGCCATGGAAAATGAGGAGTTCTATTACTGGTATGAGCTCATTTCCTGGGAAAAACGCTTGCTGGAAGCAGCCTACGAAGAAGGGGAGTTCACACGCGATCTCGATGAGCTCGTAAACGAAGAAGAAGATGTGATCGCCAAGCTGCGCAACCTGGCAGAATACCAGGTAATTTATTCGCGTATCAATCTGATATTCAGGAGCGGTGGATTTACCCGGAACGAACAGGAGCGCAAAATCGTAGCAGACATCGCCGATTATCACCTGATTAAAGGAAAAAACACTGCTTTGTCGACAAGAGCATCTTCCATGTGTTATTACATCAAAGGATTGTGTGCGGCAACAAACAGGAACTACGAAGACAGCTTCCAGTTCTTCAACCGTACCCGTGATATTCTGGATAACAATCCTAAGATCAAGGAAGATCTCGGCCAGCGTTATGTAGCCACACTTTCGCACTTGCTGCGCTGTTACATAGAGAATGGCCAGTTCGAGGAAAGCGAGCGAATGATCCAGGAACTACGTGATCTCGAAGGAAAAAAAGGATTCAATTCTATGGATATTTCCCTCAGGATCTTCACGATTTCCTACAACCTGGAATTTTCCCTGCGACTTGCGATGGGCGATTTCAAAAAGGCAGCTCAGGTTATTCCGCAGGTCGAGCAACGTGAACACGAGCTTGGAGATAAGATTTCAAAAGAACAATCGATTCTTTTTCAATACAATAAAGCGTACACTTATTTCGGAACCGGCGATTTCAAAAAAGCCCTGTCAACGCTCAACGGTGTGCTCAATGACAATGAGCAGAAGCTGCGCCAGGATATCTACAGCTTTGCGAGGATCTTTAACCTGATCATTCACTTTGAGCTGGAAAATTATGAATTCCTCGATTATGTGATCAAATCCACCAATCGGTATTTATCGAAACACGACAGGGATTACGAAATTGAGAACGCAGTGATCCGCCACATTCGAAAGCTGGCTAAATCTTCCAACTCTTCGCAGCGTATGGAGATCCTGGAGAAAATGAAATCAGAGATCGATGAGCTGATGAAAGATCAGCAGGAACGGATCATCTTGGAGTATTTCCATCTTCCGGCATGGATTGATAGTAAAATCTCGAAGATCGAGTTTCCGCAGTCAGTTAAGAATTACCTGGAGCACTGATCAGACCGGCAGAATAGCTGAATTGTCCGGGTTAGAACTTGACCTGGAAATTGACAGCGATATAAAGCGATCGTGTTGAGATGTCGGCAGCGCTGTTTTCGAAAGCGAAATAGGTTCTCGTCTGGTTGAAAGACCTTACGGATGCGTCGAGCGTGCAGTTATTCAATCGGACACCAATACCGCCTGAATAGCTCGTATCGAGCTTTCCTCCGAAATCCGTCAGGTTTTTATCTCCTTTCGGAAAGAACCCAAGTCCTGCGCGAATGAAGTAGTTGGTCATGATGACCAGCTCACCACCGATCCGGGTATTTAAAACGGCTTTGAATCGCTGATCTGCAGCCTCATTTTCAGCTGCGTAATCGTAGCTCGCATAATTCACGTCTGTTGTCGATTTGAAATGGGCCCAGCGGTAATCCAAATATTCCAGATCGATGTTTATGCATCCTCTTGCGCCGAATACATAAGCGAAAGATCCAATAATTCTCGCTGGTGTGCGCATCCTGTATTTGTAATCTGCGGAAGGCTTCAGTTCTTCGGGAACATAGCGGGTAATCGTGTCGTGAATAGCTGTCATGTCCGCATTCCAGTTATCTGTAAGCTCAAAGAAAGTAGGTGTGTGAATGGCTAGTCCAAGCCGTAAAGATTCCACGGGCAGGTAGATAACACCTAGTTTCAGGTTGGTACCGTTGCCCCGCGTTTTAAGATTATAGAGGTAATCGAAGCTCCTCAGGCTGATGTTGGTCGTATCAGTTACTTCTTCGTGATGAGTCAGGTTTTCGCTATAGCGGAGAAACTGAACTCCAACATTTGCTCCTATATACAGCTTGTTGAGATAATTCGCGCTGTAAGAAAAATGCATTTCTCCCATTCCACCTTTCGACAGGATCTCGCGGGTATGAATTACGTTGCCTGCATTGAGCTCAGGGACATAATCTGATCCCGACGGATTGATCGCATACGTTTCATAAGCCAGCGAAGATGAAAAAGGATACTGGCTACTCAGATCCGCAGGTGCAATTCCCGATGCCTGGGCTGCAAAGCCATCCAGTAAGGAAGCATATTGCTGGCCGGTGTATTTAATATCGTTTCCGAAGTTGGCAATGCTGTTGTAACCGATTCCGATCTGCTGGTACAAAAATCCTCCGCGGTTATCTGAAAGATCGGAAGTAAGTACCAGCCCGAGGTTCGATAAGCGCATTTTGTAATCGGTGCTTCTCAGATCTGTAGCATTAAATGCCGAATTATTGGTGATAGAAATAGAGCTCAATCCGAACGCGAACTGGCTGGAAGAATAACGGGCAAATCCCGCCGGATTAATTCTGGCGGCTCCCATTTCAGCTCCCAGTGCACCAAATGATCCGCCCATAGCCTCAAAACGGGCCGAGCCTTCGTAAAAAGTATTGGAAAAACGGTAAAGATCTACCTCGGTCTGGGCATGAAAGGCAAAAGGAGTAAACAGAACAACTATACAGGCAATGAGAAGTTTCATAGATTAATTTCTGCCTGGTTTACTTCCTCCGCTGGTCGATCCTCCGGAACTGCCTGATCTTGCCGGTGAAGGCGAAGAGGATGGCGTTGAAGTTCTCTGGGGAGCGGTTCCTGAATTACGATTGGTGTTACCCGAATTAATGGTCGGAGTTGTTCGTGACGGGGACGATACGGTGGTTGGTGTTGAAACTGTTGAGCTCCTTCCGGTTGTAGTTGCCGGACGCACTACATCGTCTCTTTGCGTTGTTACAACTCTTCCCGGGGCCGAAGTACCGGTTATAGTTCGCGATTCTGTTCTACCTGCTGTACTTCCCGAAACGACAGGTTTCGCTGTGTAGGTCGTTCTGCCCGCTGAAACTGCCCGCGATTCGGATACAACCGGTTTCGAGACAGTTCGCCCGCCTGAAATAGCAGGAACAGTCGCTGATTTGACAGAAGCAGAAGAACGTGAGCTTACGCCGCCCATTCCGGCAACTGATCCTCGTGGTCCTTGAACATGAACGCCTGAATACTGGTGATTTCCCGATCCGGATCCACCACCGTAATAACCGTTTCCATAGCCATAAGAATTGTAGGGATTATAACCGTAATAAGGACTGTAACCGTAATAAGGATCATAACCATAAGGACTATAGCCATAATAAGAATTGTATCCGGAGTACGGATTATAACCGTAAGGTCCGTAGCCGTAGGAATTGTAAGGGCTGTACCAGCTGCTTCCGAAACCGTGATTGTAGCCGCCAAAGGATGAGTAGTTATTAAATCCGGGATTGTAACCTATGTAACCGCGGTACATGGAACTTCCCATAAAGAAAGCAGGCGTACCGAAATCGGAATAATAACGTTCCTTTCTTTCGTTCTGCCGCTGGTTGAAAACATAAGCATTGTAATCCGTTTCGTCGGTAATATCCGTCTCGATCGGAACTTCAGCCGGCTTAACGGCATAAACGTCGTCGTCAATCCAGTTTTGGGAAGTCATACAGCCCGTTAACAGAGAGCTGCCGAGTATTCCTGCGATAAAAAGTTGCTGAACGGACATAGATGTTGAATTTAATACAACTTAAAGATAGGGATAATTTCTAATTTTACCGGAGAATACATAAAAATTAACAGCTCATAATAATGGCGCAGAAATATACGACACGCGAAGAAGATTACTCAAAATGGTACAATGAATTGATCGTCCGGGCAGACCTTTCGGAAAACTCCGGAGTAAGAGGATGCATGGTCATCAAGCCTTACGGATATGCGATCTGGGAAAAGATCCAGGCGCAGCTCGATAAGATGTTCAAGGAAACAGGCCATCAGAATGCTTATTTCCCGATCTTCATTCCCAAAAGCCTCTTCGAAGCAGAGGAAAAGAACGCGGAAGGTTTTGCCAAAGAATGTGCTGTGGTAACGCATTACAGGCTGAAAACAGATCCGAACGATAAAACAAAGCTCATCGTTGATCCTGAAGCAAAACTGGAAGAAGAGCTGATCGTCCGTCCTACAAGCGAAGCGATTATCTGGAATACTTACAAAGGCTGGATCCAGTCTTACCGCGATCTGCCTATCCTGATCAATCAGTGGGCAAACGTAGTGAGATGGGAAATGCGTACGCGCGCCTTTCTTCGAACAACGGAGTTCCTTTGGCAGGAAGGACATACTGCTCACGCTACGGAAACGGAAGCTGTTGCAGAGGCGCGGCAAATGCTGGATGTTTACACGGAATTCGCTGAGAAATTCATGGCTATGCCGGTCATTCGCGGACGAAAATCCGAAAGTGAGCGCTTTGCAGGAGCAGATGACACGTACTGTATCGAAGCCATGATGCAGGATGGGAAAGCTTTACAGGCCGGAACTTCTCACTTCCTGGGACAGAATTTCGCCAAAGCATTTGACGTTAAATTTGCAGATAAAGAAGGAAAGCTCGACCACGTCTGGGCTACTTCATGGGGCGTTTCCACACGACTGATCGGGGCGCTTATTATGACGCATTCAGATGACGA
>Ga0247810_10001571_pt1 | contig 14095 bp, 17 predicted proteins | sample UWRJL119311C1_FD_179918 | JGI IMG/M metagenome (GOLD analysis project Ga0247810, IMG submission 179918) | Plant litter microbial communities from Arlington Agricultural Research Station in Wisconsin, United States - UWRJ-L119-311C-1 | ecosystem: Environmental > Terrestrial > Plant litter >...
AGGTCAAAGAAAAGTATGGCAACCTATTTTCGATGTACAAAAAAATCACTGACGATGACGCCTATTCATCACCAATGAAAATCTCTCCGGCTGCCCATTTTTCTATGGGTGGACTATGGGTGGATTATGAACTGATGACTACTATACCCGGGCTCTTTGCTATTGGAGAAGCTAATTTTGCAGATCACGGTGCCAATCGACTTGGCGCTAATTCGCTATTACAGGCCTGTGTGGACGGTTATTTTATCCTTCCGTGTACATTGGCCAACTACCTGGCCGGGGAAATGAAAACGCAAAAGGTTACTACAGACCATCCTGAATTTGCAAACGCAGAAGCGGCAGTTAGGGAACAACTCCATAAACTGATTACTATCAAGGGAACCAAAACGGCAGACCATTTCCATAAACTATTAGGGAAATTACTCTATGATAAATGTGGATTGTCACGTTCTGAAGCAGGACTAAAAGAAGCTATATCGGGTATACAATCCCTTTCTGAACAATTTTATAGTGACCTGATGGTTCCTGGGGAAGCGGCCGATATGAATGCCGAGTTAGAAAAGGCAGGAAGAGTGGCTGATTATTTTGAAATAGCAAACCTGATGTGCCATGATGCGCTTCAAAGAGAAGAATCGTGTGGAGCGCATTTTAGGGAAGAATACCAGACAGCAGATGGAGAGGCATTGCGTAACGACGAGAAGTTTTGTTATGTGTCTGCGTGGGAATGGGCCGGAGAAAAAAGCGAGCCTGTACTGCATCCTGAACCGCTGTTATTTGAATTTGTCAAACCGTCTGTAAGAAGTTATAGCTAACAATAAACAATATGAAGATACATCTTAAAATTTGGCGACAGCTTAATGCAAAGGCCAAAGGTCGTATGGTAGATTATGATTTGGATGAAGTAGACAGCCATATGTCGTTTTTGGAAATGATGGATACACTGAACGAAAAACTGATTATAAAGGGAGATACTCCAGTTGCTTTTGACCATGACTGCAGGGAAGGCATATGCGGTAGCTGTGGGATGATGGTTAATGGTCAGGCGCATGGTCCCGTTCCCGGTGTTACTGTATGCCAATTGCATATGCGGGAGTTTAAAGACGGGGATACAATTTATATAGAGCCTTTTAGGGCCAGGGCTTTCCCTATATTAAGGGACCTTAAAGTAGACCGCTCTGCATTCGATAGGATCATACAGTCTGGCGGATTTATTTCGGTGAATACCGGACAGGCTGTTGAGGCTAACAATACACCAATTATCCATGAGATTGCTGAGGCAGCTTTTGATTCGGCTGCCTGTATTGGCTGTGGTGCCTGTGTGGCCACCTGTAAAAATGCAAGTGCCGCCCTATTTACCTCTGCTAAGGTATCTCATCTTGCACAGCTGCCACAAGGCGAAAAAGAAGCTTCTAAACGCGTATTGGCTATGGTAACACAAATGGATTTGGAAGGTTTTGGTAACTGCAGCAATACCGAAGCCTGTGAGGTTAAATGTCCGCAAGGAGTTTCTGTACTTAATATCGCCAGAATGAATCGGGAATATCTAAAAGCAAAAGTTTTTTAATCCAAATATTCATTTACAATATACAATCTGCCTTATACATTAACATTATACAACTATCCTATGAAACACATTACAATCTATATCCTTTTTATCGTGACAGCGGCAATGATCCTACTCAACCGTTACACCGAATTGTATATTAACAATTCTATAGTCCATTTTATATTGCTGTTTATAGCGGCTGCCTCTTTTGTAATTATTATAGGGCATCTTTTCGGCAAACTCAAAAGTGACAAGTCCATTATAATTACCTTTATTATAGTTGCTGCCTTATGTTTATTAAAATCATTCCTGTCCTGGAGCAGTGACTGGAAAACGCAAACCGTCATTTATGCAAATAAAGAAAATCCGAAGCGCACTATAGAATACCAAATGCAGGAAAACAGGTTTGGATTTGGTTATAAAAAGCGGACAATTGAACGATTAAAAATCATACCTACTATTGACTGGATAACAGACATCGATACTCTTGGATTAGAGGCTGATAAATGGAACAAAGTTGAAGAAAACATTGACGAACTTAGGATAAAAAAGTAACAAACCCTTAAAATGTAGCCAATTCCTATCGCTTCAAATCTGGATTTCTTATCTTTAAGCAAAGAAAAAATATGCAGACGGAGATTAATAAAGTTGAATTGCGGAATTTACGCATTGAAGATTACAAGGAATTGAAGAATTCCATGGTTCACGCTTATAGTGAAATGGAAGATGCCTACTGGCGGGAAAGTGATATACAACGGCTACTTGATATTTTTCCTGAGGGGCAGCTTGTGATATTGGTAGATGGAAAGGTGGTAGGCTCTGCCCTATCCCTTATTGTTACTGAAGATAAGGTCAAGGAAAATCATACCTATGCAAAAATTACAGGTAATTATACTTTTTCAACACACAATCCCGATGGCGATGTGTTGTATGGAATAGATGTTTTTATACACCCAACTTATAGGGGTTTGCGATTGGGGCGTCGATTATACGATACCCGAAAAGAATTATGTGAGCAGCTGAATCTCACCTCCATTGTTTTTGCCGGACGTATTCCAAAATATACCGAACATGCGGCCGAGATGACCCCAAAAGAATATATTGATAAAGTGCGCCTTAAAGAGCTTTACGATCCGGTACTCTCATTTCAGCTGAGCAATGAATTCCACGTACTCAGGATAATGAAAAATTACCTGGAGGGTGATAAAGGTTCACAGGAGTATGCGGTTTTATTGGAATGGAACAATATCTATTATGATGAGAGCCCGCAGTTGATTAATGTAAGAAAAACAGTAATCCGTTTAGGACTGGTACAATGGCAAATGCGTCCACTGGCCAATCTGGAAGCGCTATTCGAACAATCCGAGTTTTTTATTGATGTGGTATCGGGATATGGTAGTGATTTTGCGCTTTTCCCGGAATTGTTCATTGCTCCGCTGATGGCTGATTTTAATCATTTGTCGGAAGCAGATGCGATACGTGAAATCGCACGTTATTGCAAGCCCATCCGCAAACGGTTCCAGGAACTTGCTATTTCGTATAACATCAATATCATAACGGGCAGCATGCCGTATATGGAAGACGGAAACCTATACAATGTAGGTTTTTTATGTAAAAGGGATGGTACTTTCGAAATGTATACCAAAATCCATATTACACCTAATGAAGTCCAATATTGGGGAATGAAAGGCGGTTCGGAAATCAGGACTTTTGACACCGACTGTGGGAAAATAGGGATTATGATCTGTTATGATGTTGAATTTCCTGAAATGTCACGGCTCATGGCCGATGAGGGCATGGATATATTGTTTGTACCTTTCCTTACAGATACCCAAAATGGCTATACCCGTGTCAAACATTGTGCCCAGGCGAGGGCTATTGAAAATGAATGTTATGTAGCTATTGCAGGATGTGTCGGTAACCTTCCCGGTGTCAATAATATGGATATCCAATATGCACAGACGGCTGTTTTTACACCTTCAGATTTTGCTTTCCCGAGTAATGGAATTAAAGCTGAGGCTACACCAAATACAGAAATGACCCTGATTGTCGATGTAGATCTGGATTTGCTTAAGAAGCTGCACGAACATGGTAGTGTCAGGATTCTAAAAGACAGGAGAAAAGATTTATATAAGATCAGTAGATTAAAGAAATAGGCTTATTGCTAATATGCATTAAATCTATGTGGATGCTTAAAAAGAAACGGTCCCGTTTACAAACCTGTAAACGGGACTGTTTTATGATTAGGCATTAAAAAAGAACTTTAAGCCTTATGTAGAAATACATCTGCAGGAATACTAAAATAATTTTTTAGTTTTTGGGCCATTTTTAAAGTAATCTCTCTTTTACCTGATAAGATGGAAGAAACGTGTCCTTTACTTCCAATAATAGGCTCAAGATCTTTTGCTTTCAATCCCATTTCTGACATTTTATATTTTATAACTTCTAATATTTCAAGTTCTGGTAACTGGTAATGCCTATCATCAAAATCTTTAATTAATACTATCAATAAATCCAATTCATCACCATTTGGGGTATTAGATTCTGAATGGAATATTTCCATCATTCTTAAAGAAGCTTTATTATAGTCCTCTGCTGTTTTTAATACTTTCCAGTTCATAATTTTATTTTTTAAAATTTAAAATCGTAGGATTGAATGGTACAGTTTCTGCATTAATTTTATCATATTCTTTGTGTGTTCCAAACCAAATAACATAGCAAGCTTCCTGAGAAAAATTTACTGAAACTATCAAACGAAAATCATTGCCCTTAATATTAAAAACAACCCTATTATTATTTACGATACTTGCATTTCCATAAACTTTTTTGAGTTCGTTAAAGTTTTTAAATTCAAACTTAGAAAATTCACTATACCAGATTAGTAATTGAGTCTCTGCTATAGGATATTTATTCAGATAATATAAAATCGTTTTCTTTACAAGGATTTTCATAATACAAATTTAAATAAATGTTTTCAATTTGCAAACAGTTGCTGCTCTTTTAATTCAAAAATTCCTTACATTTGACTTACCCCTGTTGCTGTAGAAGTATATTGATTTAGAAATTATACACACTTTAAATCTATAACTATGAGCACAGAAACAAAAAAACATTTCGGTAGGCAAATCAGCAAAATACGTGAACTCTGTGGGATAAAACAGGATGCGCTTGCCCATACAATGGGCGTTAGCCAACAAACCATATCCCATATGGAAAAGTGCGAATACATTGACGAAAGAAAACTAGACGAAGTTGCGAGAGCACTTGGGGTAAAGGCCGAAGCCATCAGGAACTTTTCTGAAGATGCTGTTATTAATTATTTTAATAATTTCAACGATAATAATGGCAATAATAAGAATCCTGTAAATATTTGTGATTATTGCATCTTCAATACCTTTGATAAACTCGTAGCAGCTTATGAAGAAAAGGATATATTATACAAAAAAAATGCATTGCTTTTAGAACGATTAGTCGAGGCAGAGAAACGGATCTTAAAAGCAGAGAAAGATAAAGTTGTTTATCTCGAAAAGTTGTTATGTAAAGAACCTCCAAGTTTCTATTCCACCTTTTCCAGCATGTTGGATTGAAAATCTGTAACAATGATTTTCAATTGTATAAAATAAACCGCTATAATTTTAAGGAAATTTACATCTAACGTTAACAACCTAAAATTATATAAAATGGAAAACGAAAAACAAATTGACTTATTAAACCAACTAATCGAAATCAACAACGACCGTTTAGAAGGATATGAGACAGCGGCAGGAGAAACAAAAGCTACAGACCTACAAACGCTTTTTGCTAATATGAAAAGTACGAGTTATGATAACCTGCAGGAACTTCGTGCAGAGGTAGAACGTTTAGGAGGAAAACCTGCTGAAGGCACAATGATCAGTGGGAAGTTCTTCAGAGTATGGATGGATGTAAAAGCAGCCTTATCTTCTGATGACCGCCAGACAGTATTAAATTCTTGTGAGTTTGGTGAAGACAAAGCTTTGGAAACCTATGAGAAAGTATTGGAAAATGACAATAGCAACCACCTGAGCTTTGAACAAATTGCGCTGGTAAAAGCACAACAGGAAAACTTAAGGGCCGACCACGACAGGATTAAAGCACTTAGAGACGCAGAATAACTATTTCAAAACGTTATTAATGCTATAATTATCAAAAAAGGGACCAATCAATAATAATGATTTCGTCCCTTTTTTGTTATTGGTAAACAGCGCTTTAATTAATCTGATTTCACAAACCGGGATGATTATAAATTGTCCCGGTTTTTTTTATCTATAAATTGAATAGTATGTATGCGAATTCGCTTACTAATACGTTAAGTAAAAGGACAACACCCAATAAAAGCCATAAACACAATAAGCATTTCAAATCTAATGGACAAAACAACAAGCTACTTATTACTTAGCATCTTATTCATTTTGCTAATTCATAACCCGGTCTTAGCACAACAAATAGCAGACAGCCTTCCTAAACCAGTTGAATCACCCGTACCCGTATATCCCAGAATCAAACTGTTGTCTGTATCTTATGACCAGTCAGCAAGCACCGATTATAAAGTAAAAACCACTGGCAATCCAGATAATGAAGGAGATATGAGCCGAGGCCGCCTTCAAGTTGTAGCAAATATCCCTATATGGAAAAAAAACGCATTTGCTTTGAGTGTTACAGAAGTTTATACGCACGAAGAGATGGCTATTAAACAAAGCAGGAATCCTATTTTTGAGAGTCAGGCTAACTACAGCTTTGACAACTTTATCACTACTTTAAATGCCTCCTACCTTGGAAAGCTGTTTAACAAACCGTTATTGACAAATGCGAGTGTTATAGTAGGTAGTGCCGACTTCCTTCACCCTGAAAAAGTAAGTGGATTGGTAACCGCAATGCTGGTATTCCAGAAAAGGCCGGATACCCGATACACATTAGGTTTAGGAGGATTAATTGACCCTTCGTCCCAGATTCCTGCTTTTCCTATAATTACCTATTGGCACCGCTTCAAGGATCCCAGATGGGAACTCGACATCATCCTGCCTACTATGCTCAAAATCCGCCGTAGTGACGTATGGGGAGGCTGGCTTTCTGCAGGATCGGACTTTAATGGTTTCGGTTATTTTATTACAGACGCTCCAAATACTTCAAAAACCTATCAAAATACCTATAGTGAGATTTCGTTTAATGTATCTTACGAAAAGATTTTCGCCAAGAACTTTATGGTAAGCCTGCAGGGAGGGTATAAAAGCACATTACAAAACAGGATAATGGAAGTAAACAAAAAGTATAACGATGCTATTGCAGATATCGACATGGGGTCCGCACCCTACTTTAAAGTTGGGATGTCGTATATTATTCCTAACGAACAGGTCAAAAAAGAAATACAGAGAATTGAAGCAGAGAGGAAAACTAAAAATTCCCCGACAGGCCAATAGTCCCTACCCCAACGCTAAAGTTCCAGCTGATCTTATTTTTGTCTTCATAGTGGTATTTCTTTTCCTTTTTAAGATACTTGTCAATGCAGTCTACCACTACAACACTCATGGCAAGGCTCAGTCCAACATCACTGAGCCAGTGTTGCCTTTCCCATAATCGGGATACGGGAGTAATCAGCCCTACAGCATAGATACTGTATTTGGCATAAGGATTCGAGAATTGTTTGCCTATGGAATAGGCAGTGGTAAAGCTCAATATGGCATGCCCGGATGGAAAGGAACTATAGGCTGGTTTGTTTGCAAAAGGCTTAAAATACAGATTCCCTTTGTCGGCGCCGGGCCTGGCCCTTCCTGCTATAGTTTTGCTAATGCTCTGTACTATACCTGAGGCTGTTGCAGAAGAGATCATCAGTACGCCTAATCTTCTTATTTTTTCATTACGCGTAAAAAGCCCAAAGAAGTAAATACCGCCTGTAATGCCATAATTGTTTTGCGGACTTCCGAAGTACCATCCAAAATCCTTCAGCCCTGTTGGCATCTTCTTACCCTGGTCTCCAAAGAAGTCACTTGCAGGCTTGTCTACGGTTAGCAGCAATGCTGTTCCGAGCAATATACCTCCGGCCTCATAATAGTTTTTCTTCTTCCAGTGCAGCGGTCTCGAATAGGTATGTTTTACAGCTCCAAAAGCCGTGATACCGTCATATTTCAAATCCTCCCATATGGTTGGCCTGGTTATTACAGTATCGATTTGAACTGTAGCTAAAGACAAAGTGTCTATAGGATTGGAAACTAATGTGTCGTTGCTGATTTGTGCCTGGGAATGGGAAAAGCATAACAGGCAGAGAATAAATAGTAGAGTGGAACGATATAAATACATGATACATTACTTGGCTGCAAAGGTAAATATAAAGTGAATTATATCATATTAATTTGCCTTTTCGTTTTGGCAATTATAACGAATTATATCAGCGCATTCTAATCAAATGCATTATGGCTAAAGTAGAATTAATCCTTATATCTATTGTTTTAGGATCAACTCCAACAACATAGCTTTAGTATTTTAAACAACAAAGGGCCCGGCTTTAAATGCCGGGCCCTTTTCATAACCTCACTATTTGGAATAGCTATTATTTCTTCTTAGACTTTCTTTTTGCTTTTTTCTTTTTTTCAGCAGCTTTTTTCTTAGCCTTTTTTTCTTTCAGTTTCTTGCTGGCTTTTTCTTTTTTAGCTTTAGCCTGCTTTTTCTTCTTAGCCTTTTTCTCTTTTTCCTTTTGTTTGTCCTTAGCCAGTTTGGCTTTTTCCTTGATTTTTTCGCTCACTTTTTTTAGTTTTTTAATATTCTTTTTGTCTAATTTCTTTGTCTTAGCATCAGTCAGGATTGCTTGGTCCTGAACTGCCTCATCCTGAACAGCTTCATCAATAACAGCAACTTCAGTTGTCGTATCTTCAGTTATTGAAACTGTTTTGCTACCAGCAGGCTCAGTACTAACTTCTGAAGAAACTGCTTCGGCAGCCTCGTTGTTAGCAGCAGTAGGCTTTATAGCTCCCCTTTTAGTCAAAGCTTGTTTTTCAGCTATAGGTTGGATATTCTGATCTGCAGTCTTTTCTTCTCCATTAATATTATTGGATTGTGTGTTTTCGTCCATTTTAGATTTTGTTTATCGTTGATTTAATATTAATTTAATGTTAAGCAAATGTAAACCATTAAGATGCCAGCGCAATGTTAAGTTTTTAGTCTGAGTAAAAACTTAACATTGGAATTTAAAATATTAGTTCTCAAAAGGAAAAATATTCTCTAATATAGTTAATATATTATTCTATTTGTAATAATACCAGTATCTTAGTCCGCACTATCTTAAATAAACACTTAAATCATGAGACTACAACAGTTCTTTTCATCTGCCAAGCTTCTTTTACCATTTTTTGCACTTTCGATTATATCATGTGACCCTGGAGACGGTGGAGATAGTCCCATTTACGACTATAAAGTCGCGATCGCTAACAAATCGAATACGACAGTAGATATTTATGGATACCGGACGAGGGATCTGATTTCTGGACAGCATTTACAACAACCGCTAACAATCACTTCCATTACATTAGTGGCGGGCGGTACAGAAGATACAAAAACACTGACACTTCCCTATCCAATTGAAAGATTCCCTTTTATCTACCCGGGTTTTGAGAATGCTGTAGATTCAGTAGTTGTGAAATTTGCCAATACGGGAAAGGGTTACTACACGCTGATTGATAAAGACAGCCATGTAGTTAGTGATAAATGGATCACCGGAAAGTCGTCCTTATTGAACACCTCACTTCAGGATTTAGATCAGGAACAGGGTGTATTTATCTATAATATATCACAGCAAACTGCTGACAATGCACTTGATCTATAGCGATATAACTGCAGATTACTGTACCTTTGAGTCCTATAAAATATAAACGGAAATCCTACGTTATACCAGTGATGAAAAATACGGAATACGCTATAGTTGATATCGAGACTACAGGCGGTAATGCCAGTGGCAGCCGCATTACAGAAATTGCCATTATCATTCATGATGGCGCAGCAGTGATTGACCGTTGGGAAACACTTGTCAATCCCCAAAAGGAGATACCGCTCCCTATTTTTGCGCTAACCGGAATTAACAACCAAATGGTCAGTGGCGCACCAATTTTCGATGATATTGCTGAGAAAGTAGCCGACATGCTGACCGACCGGATCTTCGTTGCGCATAATGTCAACTTCGATTATTCGTTTGTTCGTCACCAACTCGAAGAAGCCGGATTGAAGTGGACCGCCAGAAAACTGTGTACTGTTCGTGCAGCGAGGAAAATAAAACCGGGACTGGGTTCGTATAGCTTGGGCAACCTTTGCCGTTCGCTGGAGATACCCATAAAAAACCAGCATCGTGCAGGTGGTGATGCCGATGCTACTGCCTTATTGTTCTCGCAATTGCTCACCTGGGACAGTCAGGGAGAGATTATAAAAATGGTTAAGAAGACTTCTCAGGATCAACGCTTACCCCCTAACCTGCCTCCTGCAGACTTTGAGCAACTACCTGAAAAGCCTGGTGTCTATTATTTTTACAATCAGGTAAAAAAGGTAATCTATGTAGGAAAGGCAATCAACCTAAAAAAACGGGTAGCTTCTCATTTTAGCGGCCATAGCGTTACACCACAAAGGCAGCATTTCTTACGCGATATACATGCAATCTCATTTGAAGTCTGCGCTACTGAACTGATGGCGCTCTTGCTGGAATGTACAGAGATCAAAAAGTTATGGCCGGCCTACAACAGGGCATTAAAACGCTTTGAAGCCAAATACGGACTTTATGAATATGAAGCCCGCAGCGGGTATCGGTATCTGGTAATTGGAAAGGTTACAAAATTCCAAACTTGTATCCAAACTTTCAGTAACCTGCATGACGGGATAAATTTGTTGCGTAAACTTTCTGAGCAGTTTGGGATTGATAATCGCTTTTGCAAATATTGCAGTATCGCCGAAGGGGTATTTCTTCCAAATAGTAACCTTATAGCTTTACCCGATGTTGCGTTGCACAACAGCCAGATTGATAACGTTATTGCTTTTATTTCAAAGAGCAGGCCTACCTTTGCGATTGTGGACAAAGGCAGGTCTGCTGACGAACGCAGTTATATCTGGGTTGAAGAAGGACACTTTTATGGAATGGGGTATGTATCTTCCGACATTGGATTTAGTGATGTTTCAGAGATAAAGGATTATGTCACACGGTATAGGAGCAATCAGTATATGATGCAGTTGATATATACTTATGCTGGGAAATATCCGGGGAAGGTTGTTACATTTAAAAATGCCAGGTGAAACGCGAAAAAATACTTACTTTGCCATGCGTCCAAAAAAACATTAAACAAATTCAAATTACAGTAAATGAACCTCCCACCCTATCTCAATTTTCCAAATATTGGCAATGACACGATTTCGCTAAGACAAATTTTCTCTGTCGATAGTAAAGACCTGGTTGAAATTTCCTTCTATGATGCAGTGCAGGCTTCGACAGTCCAAAAAGCTGCAGAAATGCAGGATAGGATCAATGAGGACTATGTTGACGGCAGTTCGATCCATTGGGGCATTGAAGACAGATTGTCCGGTCAACTTGTAGGTACCTGCGGTTATTATCGCGGATTTGATAAAGGGCAAGGCGAACTTGGCTGTGTCTTACTGCCCCAGTATCGCGGAAAGGGTTATATGGCTGCTGCCATGCAACTCGCTATTGCATTTGGTTTTGATCAGATGGGATTAGAGCGTATTTGGGCCGCAACAGATCAGGATAACACTGCTGCCATTAAGCTTCTGGAAAGACTTGATTTTATAAAGGTTGGAGAATTGGAAAATGAAATTGAATATGAGCGGATGAGATAGTAGACCCGCGTTAGCTATTGAAATCTTTAGTTTCAGTAGTAAATTCACTAATCAGATTTATCGCCATTACGACATCAGAAAAATATTTTTTGGTCTTTTCCGTCATAAATTAAAATTTTTGTAGCGTCTATATTTTTTCTGAGAATCGGATTTTTAATTGATGCGTTTGTTAGTAAATCCACTTTTCTTTGGAAAAATTCTTCCAGTTTATCCCAAATGTCTATTAAATTTTCACCTCGCATGATTGGGTCTTCATTTTCAATTTCGATCAGTAGATCTATATCACTGGATTCATCATTAAAATTTTCAGTGACAGCAGAACCAAAAGCATATAAATTCCTAACATTATGACTTTTGCATAATGTCAAAAACTCTGATAATTTTAGTGCTATTGACTCTTTTATTTCCATAAAGCTAATATAGCTGATTTTTTTGAAATCTAATTTCCTTTTTTTTGTTCTAATTTCTCAAATTTAATTAATCGAAGTCCTTCATTTATAATTTACAATATAGGATTCGCCATACTTGTCTTACCATTTGAAAGTTTACCAGTTTTGTGGCAATACTTTTCAGGAAAATCATAATTGCCAAAATATGCCCAGGACTGATAAGCTGTATACGAGAAAGGCTTATTTGGATCAAATGGAATTGAAACACCGGTCCTGATACAAAATCCCTCTTGTTGGATTTCCTGATTTCTATAATTAGACCTATACTCCTGCTTTTTGGGTTCAGTGATTAGATCTTCCCTTGAAGGCTTAGTGTCATCTTCAAACATTTCTTTTTCAAACGCTTTATAAAATTTTCTGTCAAAAGACATATTCTTATAGAGTGCTTCTGTATAATCTGCCAATACTACAGACTCAATGTACTTTTTTGAAAGTCCAAACATCGTTTTCCTATACATAGGACGTTTAACAAATATACAGGGATATTTAATTATCAAATCATGAGTATATTGATTAGAGTCATCATACAATTTACTATTCAATGCAGATTTCTGTATATTGATTCCATATTCGATATTACCGGTCATGGATTTGCCAAGCAAGTTCAATGAAGTAAGTAATGCTTCACTTTCATTGGCATAATATTTAGCATGAAGGTCTTTGCAATAAATAATAGTAATATTAGTGAATTGCTTAAATATTTCGAGATCCTGAGGTTTAAGGCTTCTTTGCGCCTCACCTTCATTTTTCCCAAATACAATTATAATTTCTACCTCAGGCTTATTATTTAACCTCTTAAATATTTCCTTACAATAATCATCAAGCCATATAAATGGAGAAACAATAATTAATTCCTGCTTTGCATTCCAGATGATATCGGTTAGTTTACTGTCTAATTGTTCCCCTGTTAAAAAATCTGCCATTTGTATACTATTTTTAAAGCATAGTTAGTCATTTTTTATTGAATCTAGGATCTATTTCTAAGTGATGCAATATTATATAAATATAATAACTAATCCATTACGGGAAACCGTAAGGCAAGTCATCTTTGAAACACTAAGTTTGGTTCATACCAGAATGATTGAATTAAATTTCCTCAAAACATGAAACTAGAAAAAATACTTAACAATATCAATTCATTCGAAAAGAACTCCTTCTTAAAAATAATCGATGTTCTTATAAGCAAGAAACCCGCCAATGCAAAAGCTATTGATGCGTTGTTATCCAATTCGAATAAAGACTTGAAAAGTATTGACAGTATTAATATTGTAAATGTATTTCACTTACTCGAAGCCGAGTTTACAGAATACCTGCGCTGCGAGTTCCTGAAGACCTCTTCTCAATTGGACATTCTGATTGACATCATTTCAAAAGACGGCTGCTGTATCATGAAACAGGATTGGTTTTCCAGGCTGTATGATAAAGAGTTAACAAGCTTAAAGTCCAAACTAAAAGCTTTTCAGGAATTTCTGAATGATGATAAATCCGATATTTCAGAAGAAAGAAGAAGGGATTACAAAATATACCTCTCCTGTTTACGGACTGCCTATTTTAATGATGAAGCCAATAATCAGGATAAGAAAATAACAATGGACGAACATTCCATCCTAATGACGTTATCTGCAGAGCTATCCCTATCGCAAGAAGAAATCAAACTGATCAACTATTTGATCCTACCGGTAAAGAAACTCGAAATAGACATTATAATCAACGATCTAAGATCCATTGGGGTAATCTTCTATTCTAAGAAAAATAACACTTTATTCGTGCCAGATGAAATCGTAAGGCTGTTACGTAAAATCCGTGGTAAAGATGTTGGCGATAAATTCTTTAGAAGGGTTCTACTGCTATTACGCGAACCTCATATCAACCTTATAAGCCGCAAGCATTCCATCGACCGTAAACTCACTATAGAACAGAAAATTAATGAGATCATCAACTCGGGAATTGCACTTAAGCAAATCTTTATAGAGGACATCCATAAAGAAGGTACCACACTCACCGACAAAAAGAAATTCCTAAACGATTTCTGTGAAAAGAGCTTATTAATTACCTCACTCAAAGGAACAATTATAGAAGAGAAAATCGACAGCTTGATCAAACACTTCGACGATATCGAGCAGGATGATAAAATAGGCATGTCGCACGATGGTTTCGAAAAGATGCTGATCCAGGCCGGTGAATCCATTCCGAACCTCAATCAAATGCTAAGATCCAAATTTGAACTACAGGACGAGAACATACTAAAAAGTTAATACTTACT
>Ga0247810_10001573_pt1 | contig 14076 bp, 9 predicted proteins | sample UWRJL119311C1_FD_179918 | JGI IMG/M metagenome (GOLD analysis project Ga0247810, IMG submission 179918) | Plant litter microbial communities from Arlington Agricultural Research Station in Wisconsin, United States - UWRJ-L119-311C-1 | ecosystem: Environmental > Terrestrial > Plant litter >...
GCAAAACTTTTCTTTTGATATTATTCCTACTTCCATTGTGGAGAGTATTGTAGTGAGCAAATCGGCAACTCCGGATATGTATGCCAATTTTGCCGGCGGTTATGTAGAGATACAAACAAAGGCTATCCCAAAAGAAAATTTCACCAGTTTCTCTGTAAGCACTTCTTATAATAGCCAAAGTACCTTTAAGGAAAGGCTTACCAAACAGGAAGGTAAGTATGATTATTGGGGTTTTGATGACGGAACACGTAATTTTCCTAGTGCTACCAGCCTTACAGCACGAAACATACAGGCCGCTGAACAAGACCCTGATATTTCCATTAATCAGTCAAAGCAATTTACCGAGGATAATTTTACGACTTATAAAACCTATGGAGCACCGGGAACCACACTTCAATTTGGTATAGGACGAAATTATACATTAAAAGACAATAATAAATGGGGCTTTGTAGGATCCTTAATTTTTAAGAATACACAGGAAAAGTTAGAGATAGAACACATTGAGAGAGGTAGTTATATGAGTAACTCGATGTTTTCACCAGAAAGCGAAACTCAAGCCTACTCCACTTTTACAAAGTACGGTTATAACAATTCAGGAGCCAATTATAATTTTAACTCCACATTGGGCGGTATGTTTAATGCGGCAATTCAGCTGGACAACCACAAAATTACAATGCGCAATACCCTAATGCATATTTATAACAACCAATTAACCCAGATTACAGGCTGGAGAAATTCACAATCGCCTGGTGATATATTAGATAAAAAGTCGATACCAGAAACGAATGAAACCAATTATCCTGTTTATACGACTTTTATTCAAAATAAAATTGAAGGAAATCACAAATTTGATAAGCTTGAAGTCAATTGGTATGGAGCGTATGGAAATGTTACAAAAGATACTAAAGATGCAACGTTTGTTACTTATAGCACAACAAAAAGAGGGGATGATGAACTCGTTGGATATGGCGTTTATAATTCGGACAGTAACTTTAGGAGGAGTAATTTCACTAATGACGAAGTGAATTATAATGCGGCCATTAATTTTAAATACAATTTTAATTTTAGTGATTCTTTTATAAACGATATCAAGGCAGGCTATTTCGGAACTTATAAAAAAGCAACCAACCAGCAGGTCTCTGTCAAATTAGAAACCTTTGGTAGGTCATTTGGAAATGACCCAAACTATGATAAAGATGTTATTTATGGTTCGTTGACAAAATTTTTAGACGGTTCAAATTACTACTACGGAGGTTTTGGCTGGTTTGGTACTCTTAAATATAGCAATGAATATGTTGGAGATGTAAAAGTACATTCACCCTATTTAATGATGGACAATAAAATGGGCCGATTCGTAAGATTGGTTTGGGGCGCCAGGGCCGAAAGTTTTCTTTACACACAAATTGGAAGCCAGTCTATAGCGGCCGGAGATTTTGGTAAGAATCAAAAAGATGATAAGCTATGGCAATTTTTACCCTCAGCCAGCTTAATCATTAGTCCAACCAACAAAATGAATGTGCGGTTGGGGTACAACAGATCTGTATTGCGTCCTCAATTTGCAGAACGTTTGAACGTTCCCTATTTAGACCCTATTCGTGCTGTCATGATATATAATTATGGTGGTGGAGTCGTTTCGAGTGTAGCCAATAATTATGACCTTAAGATGGAATGGTTTCCTTCTGGCGGCGAAATTTTATCTTTTGGCGTATATCATAAAGACATAGCCGATCCAATTGAAGGGGTAGGAGCATCAGATACATCTGCTGGACGGGATATTTATAATATGAACTCCGATAGTGCTAAACTTTGGGGTGTAGAATTAGAATTTTATAAAAGCCTTTCTTTTTTAGGAGAAGGGGAGATCCTAAAAGATTTGTTTATTTACGGAAACGCTACTGTAAATTCTACAAAAGTGGTTGGTTATGATAGAATAGATGGAAAAGGGGGGCTTTATGAAGCCAACAGGCCTTTGTACGGGCAATCTCCCTACAGCTATAATTTTGGTTTAGACTATGTGGGCGAACGCTTGGGCTTTAGCCTTAGGCATAATGCTGTGGGTGACCAATACATACTTGTCGGATTTGATTATAATGCGGAGGAAATTCGTAAACCTTTTGGTGTTACAGATGCCCAGGTGAGTTATAAATTTTTTAAAGAAAAAAACCTGGAACTAAAATGCAGTCTGAAAAACCTGCTAGATACGGGTATAGAAACCTACAATAACTTTAATAGTTACAGTAAGAATGTAGCCGTTCCTCCTGGAACTACTAACCCAAGGGCGCAATGGGGTCTTGGAGCAGGAGCTACTGACAAATACGATGAAAATCTGGACCAAGAAATGTTTAAGGCCAAAAATGGCAGGACGCTAAGCGTATCGATTAACTATTCGTTTTAAAAATATGGGTTCATTAATATTTAAATCCCACACATTAAGAAACTGTTAAGAATAAAAAAAGACATGATATTTTGGTTTTTCAAAAGCTAATGTGTTTAGTTAGTTTTGAGTGTTAGTTTTTGTTTAATGCATGAAACAAAAAGGCAAAATACTTAAGAAGGTTGTTTTTGGATTAAACACAAAAAGTTTTTCTTTTTGTGTTTAAATTCAAAAGAATGGAAAGCAAACCTTTCACTGCGTTAAAAAGAGCCTGGGAGTGAAAGATGGATGTATAGGTACAAACCGATAATAAGCAGGATTTTATTGAAAAAGATTTTTACAATAACAAATTACAAATTGAGGGACTAACACTTTAAATGTATACTAGTTCCAATCAGGGTTAATTATTAAAATTTACATGCGAATGCAATCTGTCATAATTATTAAATAACAAAACAATGAAAAATATAACAATGAAAAAAAATCTACTTTTATTACTATTTATAATGGTAACAATAATTTCATCAGCACAGGTAACGGTATGGGAAGATGATTTTGATGATGCTGATGTATCAGACTGGACATTATTGGACAGGGATGAAGATGGGGTAAACTGGATAACCCGTCAAAATGTAATGCTTGACGAGACTGGTGAAGCACTAGTCGATGGTGATTTTAGTGTTTTAGGTAGTTATTTAATGAATCTGAATCCTCCTTATGATACTACAATGCGTCCAACTGATAACTGGGCTATTACCCCGGCTATAGATTTATCTCAACATGCAGGAAAAAAAATAGAGTTTATTTTAAGGGCACAACCCATGGTTGTAGATGGTAATCAGGATCTATTTGTTTATGCTTCAACCTCAACAGATCCGGATACATTTGAACTTTTAAGCAAAGTTACTTTAGTAAGGCAAACCCTGGATGAAGCGGAGTTTAACGATTATAGTGTAGATATTTCTCAATTTGCAGGAGAAGCAACAGTTTATATTACACTTGGAAATACAACAGATGGGAGGAATATGTTTTTTGGATTAGAAATAGATAAAGTTTCTATAGTAGCAGGGGGAAATTTAGGAGTAGGGGATAATACGCCAAACAAAACAGCTTCTCTGCTGAAAAAAAATCCTGTAACAGAAAATTTAGAATTGCAATTAGGCAATCAATACGAGTCAGATAAAACTTTTTTTCAAATTTATAATGCAGGCGGAAGTCTGGTAAAACAGGCAACTTATAATAATGAAAATATTGCTGTAGGTGATTTACCTCGGGGATTGTATTTTCTTTTATTAACCAATGATAAAAATTCAGAAACAATAAAATTTATTAAAAAATAAAAAAAGGCAGCTTTATATTTAGTATAAGCTGCCATAATTAAACTTCATAATATGAAATATAGCATTGCAAAAACATTCTTCTTTTCTGTTATACTAGCTGTTTTAGGAGCTTGTTCAAGCGACAACCTAACGCCTTTAAATGATCAAAGAATACAAGAACCAGGCACTGTAGTTATACATGGATATAACGCCTTAAACGATTCTATTCAGATAGCCGTAAATGGCAAATTTGTTAAAATAGGCACTGAAAAAAACAATACTGCTTTCATAAAAAAAATAGAAAAAAATTATGAGTTTGTTTTTTACGAAAATGAAATAAAAACGTTTGTCATTACCAATAAAAGAACCAGTCAAATACTGGCTTCCTATCGATTTACGACTGAAGCACCCTCCAGTTCTTTGTATTTTTATGCCAAAGAAGATTTATGGATAGATAATCCTTCCTACTTAAAACCGGGCACATTAAGCCAGACAGGCAGAACAGGATATAAATTTATTTTTCCATCAATGAATAAATATTCTAATAGTGGTTATACCGGTTCTTTGGATGGCATTATCACAAAAAGCAATAATGGTCAGGTATTGGGTATTGTAGAAAACATCAATAGAAATACGCCGAGTACGTTTGTTGAATTTCTATATAGCACTCCTGTAGCTATAAAAATGGAACTTGTTAAACATGGTACTACCGAATCTTATGTTGTGGGCCAAAAAGTTATAGTTTCCATGAGTATGACAAATAATAAATCAAAAGTAATCGTTCTGGACGAAAAACAAGATGTAAACGGTACATTCTCCGGTGTAGAGGGGGTGATCAATTTAGCGGATTACTTTACTTTTTAACAGGTATACAAAAACTATAATTTTGGTTTCAGGTATAAATCAAAATTTCCTATAGAATATCAGAATATAATTATGCAGGGAATAAACTCAAAAGAGCATCGAATTTTATTGACAGCATTTCGCAAATTTGAATATATATCAAAAATGTCCGGTGAAAACACAGAAAATGAAGAAGATGCAGAAACACGAAGAGCAATGAAAGAACTGGATGAACTCTATGATAAATTTCAGGTGGTATTTGCTGAATTGGAAAAATGCACCAAAGATTATGAAGGCAAAAAAAAATCGGTACGCAGTATGATCAACAGAAGTATTCGGAAATTAATGCAGCGCAGCAAAGTGTTTATGGTGCTTTAAATTAGGAAATAAAAAACCGCTTAAATTATTGTTTAAGCGGCTTTGTTTTTATAAAAGAGTATTTTATTTTACTAAATACTTTTTCTTTATTTGGTTTTTGACTTTTTTATCAATTCCAAATTCTGTCAATAACATATTATCGATACTACCGTATTTTTTGTTAATGCTATTCAATGCCGCTTCAATATAAGCTGGTTTTACCCCCATTAATTTTGCCATTCTTTCTTCCGGAATTCCGTATGCTTTATATTTTGACAAATCTGTTCTTGCAATTGCTTCATTCGATCTTAAATAATCTTTCATGATTTCTTCATCAGAAACATCTAAAATATGCAGCAATAAAGAAGATGCAACTCCTGTTCTGTCTTTACCTGCGGTACAATGAAACAAAACAATAGTTTCTTTTTTCTTAACTTCATCAAAAAACGGTTTAAAGTCTTTTATGCTTTCGGCAAATCCATTATTGGCAACTACCATTAAAGAATCAACCTGATTTTCATTGAAAGTGGGCGACATCATAACTTTCATGAAATTACCCATTTCTTTATCATTTATTGATCCAATTTTAGCTCTTGTAATTTCGATTTTTTGTCCTGTCGGAATAAAATCAGGATCTTTTTGTATTTCGCTGTCACTTCTGAAATCAACAATAGTGGTGATGTCCAAAGCGTCAAATTTTTTGATATCGTTCTCAGTCAGCTTAGAAAAATTACCTGAACGGAAAATGATATCTTCTTTAATTTTTTTTCCTTCTTTATTTTGAATCCCTGATAATGATCTGAAATTCGGACTGTTTTCTATATCCATATTTTTTTGTGCCTGGCTTTGAAAAGCAATCATTAAAAAGACTGCCGTTGTACGTAATAATGTTTGAGTTTTCATATTAATTATTTAAGATTATACAGTAAAGTTTTTCTGCAAACTGAAAAGATCAGCTTACAATGAATTAATTGTTTAAAATTTGTGTAGAGAAAAGGAGTATATCCTATAAAAATTGGTATTTAAGACCTAACTGACCATTAACAGCAGACCATTCGCTGGATGTAATTCTGCCTTCATTTTTTCCGAGATATTGTTTGAATGGTTCGTTGGTAAGATTTCGAACTTCCATAAAAACTTTGATTTTATTGCTGATCGAATAATCTGCAGAAAAATCAACAGTAAAATTTTCCATAGCAGAGATATAATAATCAGGACCTAAATTTTGATTGATAGTTTCTACCGATTTTCCTCTGTAGTTTCCGGCAATTCTGAACATGAAGCCATATTTTTCATAGAAAACAGAAGAATTAAACAAAAACTTAGATTGATTTGGCAGCGTAGTTTCATCTTTCGCAGTAACGTTTCCTTGGGCATCATAACGTGAAACTTCTAATTTCGATTTAATTACAGAAGTATTAAAATCGATACCAAATCCGCCCCAGAAACCATTCCATTCTGTAAATCGTTTGGTGATTCCAAATTCGAAACCTAATAAACTGGCATCTTTAATGTTTTTTGGCTGTGTAACAATATAATTGACGTTATTGATTGTTTCTGCCGAAATATCCTTGAAAATATAATCGCTGATATCCTTATAAAAAACGCCTGCAGTAATTAATCCTATATCTTTTAAGAAATATTCTCCCATGAAATCTAAATTGTTAGAGAAAGTAGGCAGTAAATCCGTATTTCCTCTCGTGATTTTTGCAACTCCGCCCGTGTTGTCTATAATTTCACTGGGACTTAAATCCGTTAAATTAGGTCTTGAAAAGGTTCTTGTGAAAGCAGCTCTGAAATTGATGTTTTCATTGAAAGCATATTTCAAATGTACCATTGGCAAAAACGCATTATACGATGAGGTTTTTGTAATAGGTGTAGCCACTTTAGTTTGAGAATTATAAGCGGTACTGGTCATGGTAACATTCGTTTCTTCATTTCTGGCACCGGCAATGATTTTTGTTTTTTCTGATAGATCATAAACTCCCATAATATAAGCGCTGAAAACATTTTCTTCGCCTTTAAACTTTGTTGTTACATTTGTAGCAGGAGAATAATCTGCAAAGCCATTTGCCTTTAAATAAGATGGTGTGAAAATATCAAATAACTGGTTTTTAGTAATTGGATTAACAATTAAATTATTGAACGGATTTCCAATTTCCGAAAAGAAATTAGTGGCATTTGGATACGATTCAGTCTGTAAACTGCTCATCGGAATTAATGCAGGCGAACCTGGAATTCCTAAAGCTGCACCCGGCAAATACACAATCGGAGTCTGCTGTCCTTCGTAATCCTTGAATCTTAATTTAGAACCTGCTTTGATCACAAATTTATCTGTCGCATCATAATTAAAATTAACCTGAGCTACTTTATCATGATCTCTCTGATCTAATTGAGTTATGACCAATTGTTGTAAAGTTAATTTTGTTGGATCCATAACATCATTTGGATTCGTTAGTTTTGGATCGATGTTGTAAATGTTTACACCATTTCCGTCAGGAGAATCAAAAGTATTATAAACAGAACCATCTGATGATCTTACACCAAAATCTCCAACTAATTTTTGAGCAAACTGTGCAATTGGCAAACCTCTCATATTTGATGGCATATTTGGAGGAGTGTCTAATAGGTAGGTCATTTCGTTATTGGCAAACGACCAGTCAAATTTCAATTTGGAACCAATTCTGTGCTCTCCGCCAATTTCTAATCCGTGTAAATCTGTTTTATAATCAGAATAACGGTAGCTAAAAGTATATCTCTTTTTGGCAAAATCATAAAATGATTCGTAAACAGGTCTAACATCTCTGAATTTATCATAAAGAAATTTTCCGAAGAATTTATTCTTGTCATTAAGTTCAAAGTCAATAGCACCGCTTATAGCTTTTGTAGTTCTTTGCCCAAAATATCTTTTAGCATTAACGGTATTAATGCCATATTTTTGAGATTGTACAGGCGCATTAATGTTGTAATCAACTACAATTTCATCAGTAGCAAAATTTCTGTCCCAAATAGAAGCAGCAAGGACAACTCCCAATTTATCTTTAAAGAATCTTTGTCCGTAAACAAGTGATCCATTATAAGAACCTTTACCTGATTTTTCATTATAACCACCTCCAAGACTCGCGTTAAACATTGTTTTTTTAGGTGCCGTTCTGGATATAAAGTTTACAGATCCTCCAATTGCATCGCCTTCCATATCAGGAGTTATCGCTTTTGATAACTGAATGTACTGAATCATTTCTGTCGGAATTGCATCCAAAAGCGTATTTCTTGTACCCATTACAGAAGCACTTGGTAACCTTGTTCCGTTGTACAAAGTAGAGGTCCATCCATAAGGAGTTCCACGTACACTTACCTGATTGGCTTCTCCGTGATAACGATTCACACTGACACTTGGCATTCTTTGTACCGCTTCTGCAGCATTACGATCCGGTAATTTTCCAACAGCATCTGCAGAAAGAACATCCATAATGGCTAATGATTTCTTTTTCATGCTTAACGCCTTAATTTGCGAAGGCCCGGTAAAACCTTTTACAATAATTTCGTTTAAAACACCTTCTTCTGCAGCAAGGGTAACAGTTCCCATATTATTAATACCAGAAACTAATTTTACTTCTTTCGTAATCGTTTGGTATCCCATATAACTAAATGAGATGGAAAGTTTTTCTCCCGATAAATTCGAAATTTGGAAATTACCATCATAGTCAGTTGAAGTGGCCGTCTTTTTTTCTAAAATAGAAATATTTACTCCAGGCAGATACGTTTTTCCATCAGAAACTTTTCCGATAATGGAGGTGTTGTTTTGTGCTTTTACCTGATTTCCGAATGTAATCAACGCAATTAGCAATAATAGTTTTTTCATTGTGTGTAGTTAATTTTTATTTTCTGCTGCAAAACTATCTGCTGGTTGTTTTCCGGAAGTCTTTTTAAATTTAGGCGTACAAAAAAGGCTAAAAATATTTATAAGTATCTGATAATTAATTATTTGTAAATAATATCAAATAGTTAACTAAATATGAAGGACTTGTTATTTTGAAAAGGCATTTGGTAGGGAAATATTTTTCTTATAAAAATGCATCACTGAAGAGGATGGTTTTTTGATGATTAAGCTCCTTCAAGCACTTTTTTATAGTCACTTGGAGTTGCTCCTGTAATTTGTTTGAAATATTTATAGAAAGTCGATTTGTTTTTGAATCCACTTTCGTAACCAATCGCAACAAAATTGGCATCTTGTTTTTTATCAATTAATCTTTTTGCTTCTTCAACTCTAAGGGAATTTATGTATTGGTAGAAATTGGTTTTCAATTCGACATTAAGCGCTTGTGTGATTTTTACTTTCGAAATATTTAAATCAGACGAAAGTTTATCTAAGTTAAATTCAGAATCAAGATGACCTTTTTTGGTTTTGAAATAAGATTGAATAGCATTGATGATCTCATTCATTTCATCCGATTTCAATTCGTAGTTTTTATACTTTTCTTCGTTTTTAAGTTCAATGACCAGTTTTTGGATTTCAAAAAATATCGCAAAGCGAATGTGAATGACATAAATGAATATGAAAAGCATCAGACAATAATAAACGAATCGAAGGTTTACAATCATTTCCATATTAAAAGCCAAAAGTATAAGTCCCAAAACAGTTAATATTCCCAGAGAACAATAAACACTTCCGATTACTTTTACTATGCTGATTTTTAAATTGAAAATTCGGGAAGGATCTGGTTGATAAGAGCGGATATACTTCAAACAATAAATACTATAACCCAGGAAAGACGGCATTAAAAGTATCATTACTATAAGATTAGAAAGCTTAATGATTTTTGGAAAAATAGGATTTTTTACAGCAATAAAGACGATTATAATGTTGAATGCAAAACCAATAAAAAACGGAATGCAATGGTAACAGATTTTTCTGGTGGATATTGGTTTGCCAAATACCGAAAGCATATAAAAATATAGCAACGGCCCGTAGAGAAAAGAGAAACTTCCGTGCAGTTTTTCAAACAGATTGGCATCCTGATAGAAGAAGAGTATGGATATCTTATATAGTAGGTGAAAGAAAATAGTTCCGAAAAAGATACTTAGGTAAAAATCTTCCTGCCTGAATTTTTTATTAAAAAAGATTAATAAAGCAGTAATTAAAGACTGAATCGAAGTAAGATAAAGAAGAAATAACATAATAAGTCGTATTGATCAACAAAACTACTCGATGATAATTATCAAAATGTTACCTAAACATTAAAAATGGTTAACGGCTCAGAGATTAAAATCCACGAAAAGAGGCATATAATATTTCCAATGTTAAGTTTTTAATCGGAGGCAAAACTTAACATTGGACAATTGTTTTTAAAACTATATTTGTTAACGATTTGGTAACATTGCATTAATACTTAAATAACATTGTAATTTTTATAAATTTTAAAATCAAATAAAAGTATCAGCCATATGAAAGAAAAAGAAAATACAAATGAATTAAATCAGAGTTCAGAGGATAATAATTTAAATGTAGGGGAACAGAACCAAACAAATGAAATTAGTGCTAAAAATGAAATAAAAACCGAAGAAACAGATTCAAATTTAGCAGCTGAATCAAAAACTACAAATAAAAAGAAACCTGCAGTTAAGGCTGTAAAAAAGCTTGTGGTTGCAAAACCGGAAGCTACAGAAGAAAAAGAAGAAGCAGTTTCGACAGAAGTTTCGCAACAAACTGAAGAAATTGTTTCAGAAGATGAAAATAATAGTAAAACTAAAAAGAAGAAGAAAAAGATGAAAGAAAAAGACGCAAAAGACAAGGACAAAGAAAAAGCGAAAAAGAAGAAACAGTTAGCTAAGAAAAAAGAGAAGACTAAAGAGGATAAAAAGAAAGAAAAAGCTAAAAAAGCAAAGCAAAAAGCCAAAGCGAAAAAGAAGGCCAAAGCGAAAAAAGCAAAAGATAAGGCCAAAGCTAAAAAAATAGCCAAAAAGAAGGCAAAAAGAACGAAATCAAAATCGAAAAAGAAAAAATAAAAATATAGCCCTGAAATTTCAGGGCTATATTTTTTTATAATTATTCAAGTAATATATTCTTTAATTTAATAATTTGTTAATAGTCATTCAAAATCAATCGTCATGAACTAAACTAATTTTGACCCAATTAGCAAAAAATGTACCCAACCGATTTCCAAGAAATTTCAGATGATCAACTTCTAACATTTGTAAAAGAGGGAAATCATTTAGCGTTCCAGCAAATATATAACAGGTATTGGGAAAAATTATATGGAAATGCGTACAATGTACTTAATGATAAATCTCTTTCGGAAGATGTATTGCATGATGTTTTTTTAGACATTTGGGTACGACGAGATGAAATACAAATTCAAAACTTATATGGTTACCTTTTTAAAGCAGTTAGAAATAATTCACTTCTAAAAATCCGTAACGAAAAATTCGTAGCATTCAATTTGAGTATGATCGAACAGCTGGAACAAATTCCGGAAATTGAATTGCATCTAAATCAAAAAGAACTAAAGTCAACCATTGATAAAGAGATAGAAAAACTACCTGCCAGGTGCCGGGATATTTTTTATATGAGCCGATACCAGGACTATTCTATTTCAGAAATAGCATTACATTTTAATATTTCCAAGCGCACTGTCGAGAATCAGCTGCATGTGGCTTTAAAGCATCTTCGTACCCATTTGGGAGCCACTCTTTTTATATTGCTTTTTTCATAAGTTACCATCCAAAGTTATGTAATCTTTACTTGCGTATTATCTATACGTTAAATCACTCTTTTTTATAATTTTTGTATGTGCGTCAAAGTGCTTTTTTGCACCATAGCTATATAAAGATGAAAAAATGACAAAAAAAGAGTTTGATGATTTACTGCTGAAATTTGAAAATAATGAGTGCACCATAGGTGAAAAAAATCTTTTATTTCAATTTTATGATGATCTGCAAAAAGAAGACAAAATGGCTTTGTGGAATCTTTCTGAAAAAGAAGAAACAAGGATAAGGTTGTTAAGAAGAATTAATAATTCTATCCGAACTTCAGAAGAAAAACAAACCCAAAAAATCAGCTGGAAAAAATATCAGGCAATTGCTGCGGTATTTATCTGCTTTATAACAGCGGGTTATTTGTTTTTTCAACTACCAAAAGCACCATCAGATATTCTTCCAAAAGATGCCATTACACTACAGCTTGAAGATGGCACAATCCAGATTTTAGAAAAAGACGGGACTGTCAAAATACAAAACACAAACGGACATATCGTTAGAGAGCAAAATGGAAATCAGCTGACTTATAATAAAAACAGTTCCTCACAAAAACTAGCCTATAACACGCTGACCATTCCAAACGGTAAAACTTTCCAATTGCAATTGTCTGATGGGACTAACGTGCATCTTAATGCGGGCTCATCACTTAAATATCCGGTTCAGTTTCTAAATGATCGGGAGCGAAAAGTATTCATAACCGGTGAAGCTTTTTTGAGTGTTTCAAAAGACCCTAAACATCCCTTTATTGTAAATGCAAATAACTTGAATGTGAGAGTTTTGGGTACTCAATTTAATGTTTCTGCTTATCCTGAAGATACAACCACTGATGTTGTTTTGGTAGAAGGATCTGTAGGTCTATATGCTAAAAATGAAGTTTTTGACGCCACAAAAAGTGATTTATTAAAACCCGGGTTCAAGGGAAGCTATAACAAACAAACTAAAAAAATCAGAAAAGATCCCGTTATGACTTCTGTATACACTTCATGGCTTACAGGAGAACTCGTTTTTAGAAATATGACTTTTAATAATATTCTGAAAAAATTAGAAAGACATTATAACATTACCATAGTGAATAACAACAAAATATTAGGCAATAAAGTGTTTAATGCAAGTTTCAGAAAAACATCTTTCAATGAAGTATTTGAGAAACTAAAAAATAACTATGGAATTGATTACCAAATGAATGGTAATACCATTGTCATCAAATAAATTGAATAATAACTAAAAAGAACAAGCTTCCTATGATAAAATAAAAAAGAAAATTAACAACACAGTAAACATGAATCAAGGGTAAAATACCCCAAAAAAAAATCGGAAAATGTTGCAGCATTTCCCGACCATTTTAAGTGATGAATTCCAAAAGGAACTATCCCAGTTTTTTAACGCAGAAAAAATATGAAAAAAAATCCTAATTGTACAGGAAACCCCCGATTATTATTTAAATATAATTTAAAAATGAAATTAAGTATCTTATTGATATGGGTAAGTTTCTTTACCATACAAGCCAATACTATTTACGGTCAGCGCGACCATATAACGCTAAAAGTACATAATGCAACCGTAGAACACATTATAGATAAAATAGAAAGCAGTACAAAATTTAAGTTTTTTTACCAGGTCGAAGATGTTGATCTTAAGCGTATCGTTTCTCTAAATGCTTCTAATGAAAAAATTGAAGTGGTTTTAGAAAAGCTTTTAAAAAAAACAAGAACCAATTTTAAAATAGATAATGATGATATCTATTTGATAAAAAAAACAGAAACAGTTACTAACGTAATCAAGGAAATTCCGGCAAAACCACAAGACGGTCGTATTCACGGTAAAATTGTAGATGACCACGGCGAAAGCCTGCCCAATGCTTCGATCAGGATTATAGAAACGGGACAAAGCCTTCAAACCGATATGGATGGTTCTTATTCTATATCTCTAAAACCGGGCACTTATACTATCGAAGTGAGTTATATTTCTTTTGTTACGCAGCGTATTACCGAAGTTGAGGTAGTCGAAGGCAATAATACTTTTTTAAACATTTCCTTAAAATTAGATACTAAAGGTTTAAAAGAAGTAGTCGTTACATCCGGGTATAAAAAAGCATCAGCTGCAGGGTTACTGGCCAAACAAAAAAATGCTTCGGAAATCAGTAACGGTATTAGTGCAGAACAGATCGCCCGCACGCCGGATAAGAATATAGGGGAAAGCCTCAAAAGAATCAGCGGGATAAGTACCGTCGATAATAAGTTCGTTATAGTACGCGGTATCGGTGAGCGTTATAATTCTGCTATGCTGGATGGCGTTATTTTACCCAGTACCGAAGTTCAGCAAAGGAACTTTTCATTCGATCTGATTCCGTCTAATTTGGTAGACAATGTGGTAGTGAGCAAAACCGTTACACCAGATATGAATGCCAGTTTTGGCGGTGGACTAATT
>Ga0247810_10001575_pt1 | contig 14074 bp, 11 predicted proteins | sample UWRJL119311C1_FD_179918 | JGI IMG/M metagenome (GOLD analysis project Ga0247810, IMG submission 179918) | Plant litter microbial communities from Arlington Agricultural Research Station in Wisconsin, United States - UWRJ-L119-311C-1 | ecosystem: Environmental > Terrestrial > Plant litter >...
ATTAAAAGATCAGATAGCGGCAGGTTTTTCGGTCGCCGTAGTAAAAGGAGGCGAAGTAATTTACAGTAAAGGCTTTGGTTATCGCGATGTAGAAAATAAAAAACCTGTAACTCCAAATACGCTCTTCGCCATAGGTTCTAGCAGTAAGGCTTTTACGGCTTCCTTGCTGGGTTTGCTTCGAAAAGAAGGAAAACTGACTTTTGAAGATAAAGCAATTAGCCTTTTGCCACAATTGCGGTTTTATAATGAGGAAATGAACAGTCAAATTATCTTGCGTGATTTGATGGCGCATAGAACAGGATTATCCAGGTACGATTTTTCATGGTTTTTATTTAATACAGCCAATCGCGATAGCCTAATTGCTCGTGTTAAATATATGAAGCCTACTGCCGCAGTGCGTGAAAAATGGTTTTATAATAATTTTATGTACATGGCGCAGGGTATGATCGTAGAGCGATTAACAGGTAAAACGTGGGAGCAAAATATAAAAGAAAAGTTCTTTAATCCCTTAGAGATGACTCGTTCTAATACCGATATAAATGCATTTAAAAATGATAACGATGCTTCATTACCCTATACTGTTGCAGGCGAAAATGTGATCAAAAAAATTGATTATTACAACATTAATGGGATGGGGCCTGCTGGGAGCATTAACAGTAGTGCAAACGATATGGCCAATTGGTTAAAAGTGTGGACTAGCGGAGGATATTTTAAGAAAAAAGAAATTTTGCCATCAAGTTATGTTCGCGAGGCTGCAAGCTCTCAAATGGTAATGGAAGCTGCCTTACCAGCTAAACATGATGATGTTTTTTTAGCTAATTATGGTTTGGGATGGATGATCGGTTCCTACAGAGGGCATTATATAGTGGAGCACGGTGGAAATATTAATGGTTTTTCTGCTAATGTTGCTTTTTTCCCTTCGGATGATTTGGGGATCGTGGTGTTAAGTAATCAAAATGGTTCGCAAGTTCCTGTTGTGGTGCGCAACTCAATTGCCGATCGGATTCTTAAACTAAAAGAACTGGATTGGAATGGCGAGGCAAAAGAAGCAGCTGAAGCCAGTAAATTAGCTAAAAAGAGTATTAAAAAGGTACCTGTTTTAAATATAAGTTCTTCGCATCCGTTAAAAGATTACCTGGGCTCATTTGAAAACCCCGCTTATGGCGTAATCAAAGTAACGCTAGAAAATAACGAATTGAACACGGTACTAGGTGATGAGAAAATCGTGCTCAAGCACATGCATTATGATGTTTTTGATCCAAAATCGATTGATAAAAACGGTTTGGTAGATACGACCCAAAGTAACCTGATGTTTAATTTTTCTAGCGGTGTAGATGGAAAGATCCAGGGGATCGGTATCTTCCTGGATGGCAGCGAACAGCCAGTGATGTTTGATTTTAAACCAGAAATTAAAATACGATCAGTTAAGGAACTTGAAAAATATACAGGAGAATATACTTTAGGAAAAGCTATCGTTAAGGCGTTTTTGAAAGGCAATGTCTTAACTGTGTTTGTGCCAGGGCAACCAGAGTATGAAACAGAGGCGATAGAGGCAGATACCTTTAACCTGAAAGCTCTTAAAGGGTTTAGTGTGAAGTTCGAAGTTACAGCTGAGCAGAAAGTAAGTTCTATGACTTTTATACAACCAAACGGCGTATTTAAGGCCGTAAAGAAAAGTTAATAATAAGGCTGAAGGGGGAATGGAAATTGAATGCAGTTTAGCCCTCAAAGAACAGATTAATGTCTGTTTGTACGAAAGCGGCGCAGTGCTAATATCGTACAATTATAGCCATGCTTTATTCTGGTAAATAACAGTCTTTTTGTTTAAATTTTATGTTACACTTTTGGGTATTTTTCAATGAGAATTGGTTATAGATAAGGCCTGCTCTTTCAAATTATCCTTACAATTAAGTTCAAATAATGAAAAAAATAGGTTTAATTTCAGATACGCATAGCTATTTAGATGAAAGTGTTTTTAAGCACTTTGAATCTTGCGATGAAATTTGGCATGCAGGCGATTTTGGACTAAATGTAGCGGAGCCATTGGCCGCCTTTAAGCCCTTGCGTGGTGTTTATGGAAATATCGATGATGCTGAAATTAGGAATGCCTTTCCTGAACAAAATCGTTTTAGTTGCGAAAACGTAGATGTACTAATGATTCATATTGGCGGTTATCCTGGTAAATATGCGCCTTCTGTTAAGTCTGAAATTTACACTAAGCCACCAAAGCTTTTTATTACAGGGCATTCGCATATTTTGAAAGTCATGTATGATGAAAAGTTGAAATGTCTGCATATAAACCCTGGTGCAGCAGGTAAACATGGCTGGCATAAGGTTAGAACCTTAATTCGATTTTGCATTACTGATGAAAATATTCATACCTTAGAGGTTATAGAGTTATCGGGTAGATAATGTAAAATATACACTAAGTATGGTTTGTGGCGTAAAAACACTAGGACAATTTATCATAGAAAAACAAGCGGATTTTCCTTATGCCAAAGGAGAGTTATCGAGGCTTTTAAGAGACATTGCAATCGCAGCTAAAATTGTTAACCGTGAGGTAAATAAAGCTGGTCTTGTAGATATTCTTGGCGACATCGGTACCACAAACATTCAAGGCGAAGAACAAAAGAAACTCGACGTTTATGCAAACGAGCAATTTATTGCAGCATTAACCAGCGGGGGTGAGTGTTGCATTGTGGCTACTGAAGAAGAGGATGAAATTATTCATATCGAATCCCCGGTATCTCAAAATGCAAAATACATTGTATGTATCGATCCTTTGGATGGTTCATCGAACACGGATGTAAATGTTGCAGTTGGAACGATATTTTCGATTTACAGACGTAAATCTATTGAAGGAAAGGCCAGTCTTGCTGATGTTTTACAGAAAGGAACCGAACAGGTTGCTGCAGGATATATCATTTATGGTTCTTCTACGATGTTGGTTTACACCACAGGAAAAGGCGTAAATGGTTTCACTTTAGATCCTTCGATTGGCGAGTTTTGTTTATCGCACCCAAGTATGAGCATGCCAGAAACGGGTTATATGTACTCTATTAATGAAGGTAACTACGTTCATTTTCCTGATGGCGTGAAAAAATACATTAAATATTGTCAGGTGGAAGATGATGCCACCAAACGACCATACACCTCCCGTTACATCGGTTCGATGGTTGGTGATATTCATAGAAACTTAATCAAAGGTGGTATTTACATCTATCCAACTACATCCCGATCGCCGAATGGTAAATTAAGATTGCTTTATGAGTGCAACCCAATGTCGTTTATCATAGAGCAGGCTGGCGGAAAGGCCTCTACAGGTTTTGAACGTATTTTGGATATCAATCCTTCAGAACTACATCAAAGGGTGCCGATTTTTATCGGCTCTAAAAATATGGTAGAAAAGGCAGAAGAGATGATGCTTTTACACACTGCCAAATCACTTTCCGTAGACGAGCAGGTCGAGTCTAAATTAGAAGATTTAGGAGTGATTGGCGGAATCGACTAATTCAGGTTCAAAATTATTTCAAATAATAAAGGTTATAACATAAACCGACCCAGGTACTGGCTGTCTGACTGTAAACTGCGGTCAGCAGCCACAAAACCTATGTAAATATCTACTTCCAGATTAAGAAGCCTTGGGTTAGGAGCCACTATTATTTGACCATCTTTTCTGTAGGCTCCATTGAATATCCTCGTGTTGGCTATCCTGTTTGTCGGATTATACACCAGGAGCAGCAGCTGATCGCTTTCATTAAGATAATTAACTTCGTTAGTGTCCCATTGAATGGTAATTCCGCTATTATCTGAAATTTCAACTGTAGGGTTGATGGCTGGTGTAAGGGTACCGCCACTGATTTTAATCAGATGTTGATCGATGTAAATGCCACCGTCGTCATGCTTTAAAGCTTCCTTTCTGGTATAGGATAGCGCAGCCCTGAAACCACCCGTTTTGGTATAGTAGTTATTGAATCCTATTTTAAGGAGATCAAGAAAAGGAGAGAGGTAATTCTGTACCAGCCTAAATTTACGCTGATTTTCGAGTTCTTTACTGGTGAAAGGCTTAGTTCGCCGAGGAAGAGCCCTCATTACAAGTTTATCTCCAAGCTGAAGACCAACTACCGGGCCTACCTTGCCAAAAAAGCCACCCAGAATACCATCTTTAAAAGTTGCCATAAAATTGTTATTTATTTAAATTTAACAACTTTTAGGAATAATTGCAATAAGCCAGAAAATTACAAGGTGATGCCTCGCTATTTACTCGCTTTGGGAGCCTGTCTGTAACTTGTTATCACCCTGTTTACACCGAGTTATCACCCTGTTTACCCTACCTTTTAACACTTAAAATTAATTGGAACTTAGCGCCCGAAGTTTAATCAAAATAGAAAGTAATATAAGCTTAAATCCCGCGTGCTCGTTCGGTCTCGAAAAAGGTATCAATTGCCAGATTGGCCTTGTCTTGGGAAGCAAAAACGGCTAAGCGATCGCAACGCTCGTTTTCGGGATGGTCGTTATGGCCCTTAATCCATACAAATTTAATTTTGTGCAGTTTATAAAGCTCTAAAAACCTTAACCAGAGATCTTTGTTCTTTTTATCTTTAAAGTTTTTGGTTACCCAACCGAATACCCATTTTTTTTCAACCGCATCTACCACATATTTAGAATCAGAAAAAACGGTAACCTGTTGATTTAAGCTTTTAAGAGCTTCCAGGCCTTTTATTACTGCGAGCAATTCCATTCGGTTGTTGGTGGTCATTCTAAACCCCCCACTTAATTCCTTATAATGCTGTCCCGCTCTTAAAATGGTACCCCAACCACCTGGTCCTGGGTTTCCGCTGGCTGCTCCGTCTGTATATATCTCGATCATAAACGTTGTAAAGTTATGTTTTTAGGTTTAAAATCACTCTTAATTCGCCCTTGCGTAAAAATATTTTCGTTTCAAATAATTGAATTTTAAGTAATTAAAAATTTCTTGTTAAATCTTTAAAAAAAATATTTGCAAGGAATATTAAAAGTCGTACTTTTGTGACACTAAAAAATACGGTGGTTGTAGCTCAGTTGGTTAGAGTATTGGTTTGTGGTGCCGAGGGTCGTGGGTTCGAGCCCCATCAGCCACCCCCAGTGGGACGAGGTCTTTTCAGAAGATTTTCGTCCCATTTTTTTTGCTTCTAACTCTTTGTTTTTTAGATAGATATGTTCGGCAATTTCGTTAACCAAAAGTGTTCGATATCGGTCTCCATTGTATTCCAATTTTTCTGGAAAAAGGCAACTTATTAGATATCTTTTACCTTCAACACTAGAATTTTCATAAAATAAGTCAAGATTCTTTAAGTTAGACATTGCACGTTCCGCAATTGGTCTAATATTCAGTACTGCTTGATTCTTTGTGTTTAGTTCTGATAGTTTTGCTTCAAGCATTGAAATCTTTTCGTTGCCGTCTGCTTTGATTGATCGAAAATCAATAGCGTCAATATCATTATCCAGCAGTAAATCTCGTGCCCTTTCGATTTTTTTATTAATGTCCTTTATTTGGTTGATATAAGATTTTCGGTCATCTAAAATTGAACCTACTTGATTTTGATAAGCATCAGCAACTGTTTCAACAAAAATTTCCTCAAAACCCGCTCTGGGTAAGTAGCTCATCAGTTCTGTGCAGAATGCTTCATTGACCTGTTCGGAACGAAAGCGTATTCCACATGATGAGGTACAATGGTAGTAGGTGAAGTACTTTCGCTTTCCTTTAGAAGAACTCCCGCTAAGCGAACGATGGCATTTTGGGCATTTTAGAAATCCCCTTAAAATTAATGCTTCAGGGGTTGATATAGGTTGCCCCAGTTCTTTCTTTCTTCCATTAAGGATATCCTGAATATTAAAAAATACAGTTTCACTAATTATCGGTTCATGTAAACCTTGTGCCAGGTAAGCATCTTCGTTTTTGAATTTAGGAACGATTACTTTACCGCAATAAATGGGATTTCTGATAGCATTGTAAAAATTATTTTTACTGCAGTTCAAACCCTTTTCTCGTGCAGAACCTAAAATTTGCTCTCCAGAATAAGTACCATCTGCTAATTGTTCAAATACCCATTTCATTAGTGACGCTTCAGGTTGTTTGAGCGCTATGTATTTTTTACCATTCTCAGCAGTTTTATTAACATAGCCTATTGGAGCCTTTCCAGTCCATCTACCTTCTTTTTTTGCCTGTCTTATCCCAGCCTTAGTATTCAGTCCCCTTCTGTCATTTTCGATTTCGGGAGTAGTCAGGTATACAGCAAGCATCATTTTATTTTCTGGTACATTCAAGTCCAATGGCTGTTCTATTGCTTGTGGGTCGATACCTAACTTGTTGAGCATAGCTATAGTTTGATAAGCATCACTGGTATTTCTGCTAAATCTATCCCATTTTGTAAATAAAAGAAGATCAGTCTTACCTTTATGTTTTTTTAGGTCAATAACCAGTTTTTTCCATTCTGGGCGGTTGAAAGTTTTGGCTGAATAATCCTCTATGATAACCTTTCTAATTCTGATACCATTTAGTTCACAGTATTTCTTTAATACGTCTTGTTGACTTCTTAGCGAATATCCTTTTTCTGCTTGCTCATCAGTGCTTACCCTTACATATAAATCAGCTATTTTCATGTTTTTTTTGGTTTTCTTTTATGCCTCTTAAACTTATGTATGCTTCCCCTTGGACTACGCTCGGGTAACTTGTTAAGTGTTTCTTTAACAGACAAATTACTCAATTTATAGACGAGTTCCAAGATTAATTCTGCCTTTTCCACACTAACCATCGTACCGTGTTTGCCTAAAATTTTCACCAATTTCTCAGTAGTCATTGAGCGTCTTTCAGAAAGTTTGAAATAATCCATTTACTTGTTATCTAAATAAGTTTTAGCCACTACGTTGTGGCTCATTGGCACTTTAGCATTTTAGTAAATGTGGATTATCATTTTTCAATTGCTACAGTATTATTCGGTACTGATGTTCAATATTTTTTGGATAGAAACGCTTACGAAGAAACAAGTCTCAAAATTGGTTAAATCGATTATGAACTGGTAAATAATTTTGTACAGTCCACAACTTTATCTTATTAGATCACATATTTTAAATGATATGAGATATAATAAATGAAGGAGTACGACAGGTAATGGTATTTTTTAAAAAAAGGAATTATATATAAAGCTAAACTTAAGTAGATTTTTACTTCGAGGTTATTCCGCTTCCCTAGAGTCGAGCGGCAACTTGTCGATCTTTTACGATGATTGCGAAGCCGTTGTCAATTTTGAGAATTTGGTTAATAATCGTGGTAAGGATGAATATAGAAAGAAGAAGTTATACCTAGATCTGTTATTATCAAATCTGAGTGAGTCAAGGTAATTTTGCTTCTTCATTCTTCCTTAGCTTATAATATGAAAATTTATGATTTTAGTTATTATTTTATGAGAATTTTGCGTTATATATAGTTGTATCGGTTTTTTACTCGAAAAGTTTGTAAAATCCATTTATGTTTTTTTTGTAGAAACTGCATTTATAGCATTTTTGCAACATTGAATAAAAACTAAAAAAACTTAAAATATATCTGTTTCTGGGAAGATCCAATACTAATTTCTCTGCTTTTTCTACTGGAGACAAAATCGAAACGTCTCTATAGCAATAAACCGACCACATCGACTTTCAGCAGTGGAGAAAGTTAACTTCATTAAATATCGATTTTGGATTTAATTCAAAAATAGCTTTTGATTTTTTAGAATTTTTATATTTTCGCTAAAAAATACTAATCTAAAAGCCTCTCAAACATGAAAACAAAACTCAAGACTCTATTATCTGTTTTTCTTCTTTTTCTAATATTTTCTTGTAAAAAAGATCAACCGATAAATGATATTCAAAACGCGACCGAAGATTTAGCTAAATTCGGATTAACCAAGGAGAAAATTGACGGCTGGCTATTGACTCATAAGATACCTACAGCTAAAACACTATTAAATGCTTCTATTGTACATGAACAGTTAAAATATGATGAACTCAATATAGAATTAAGAACTAATGGAGATAGAATAATCATAATTCCGTTAGAGGACGTGATTAATGAGAAATTAAAGGTGAATAAGAGCCATATTTTAAACTTAATTATAGTTCAAAGTCCGAAAAAGAAATTAAAATGGTCAATGATAATGGATTTTCTACCCGAAGGTGGCAAATTGCAGAATAATTTGAAAGAGAAGACGACTCAAAATTTATTGAATAATCAAAAAGTAAAGGATAATGGAGAATATAAGTTTTTTGACTTAAAAGGCAATTTTCTTTATCAGCTAAAATATAAAGATAATAAGCTGTCTTCGTATGGATCAAGAAGAAGAAAGCAGAAAAACGATGGAAAATTGAGTAGCAGGAGTGAAAATAGATGTTGGTCCTGGTACTACGTTACCACATATTTCAATGAGTTTGGTGGAGTTGATCACCAGGATTGGACTTATCTGTATACAGAATGTGAAGAGGACACTGATGATCACGATGGTGGTGGTGGTGGCGGCAATGGCGGTGGGCCAAGTGATCCTGATCCTGAGGAGGAAGAAATTGATGTTCAAATCCCAGCTTCATTTAACTACACGCCTCAAGCTGGTAATTATGATCCTGACGACTATGAGATTCCTGAAGGTTTCCCAGTCGAATACGATGATTACGGTGGTCCTCTTCCAGTGGTAGGAGTTCCTAAACGCGTCCAGTTCAATTGCTATGTCAATATTACATTTAGTCCTATAACACACATAATTTACAGTTGTTATGCTGCGCCAGTAACTTTGCAAGAATCACAATCGCATTATCAACATCCGACATATGGCTGGATGACTCGAAAGGCAGATTTGCAATTTAAATCTGAATTTGCTACAAATTATGTAACCGAAGTATACGCTGAATGGAGTGCAAGTCTTATGTACACATGGATTTACCCAAATGGAACAAATAGGACTTCTATGCCAATTCCATGGTCATATTCTTGTATTATTCCGTGCCCGTAAATAGCGCCTTGTAGCAAATAAAATTATATTTGTTATGCTGCAATATCAAACCCGCATTGATGGGGCGAGAATCCAATTGTTAACAATTAAAGAATCTACAGTCTTATTTATGAAAAAGAAACAATACGAAAATCACACTTTTTACGAATTGGTAAAAGTTAACTTGGAAAGAAAAAAAAGCAGTAAACAAGAAGAATTGATCAGACTGGTTTCATACAATATGATTTTCTTATTTTGGAAAATCGGGAATATCCTAAACGAAATAGCTATTAACAAACTTGTTTTTAAAGATGAGGCAGAAATTGTAAGTAAAATATCAGGTGGATTTTCTTCAATCTTTGGTCGGTATTTCGACATAAAAAATATCTCTTTAATGCGCCAACTTGCGGAAAAATATTCCATTACTACTATAAGGAAAATTGGTCCTCATATACATTGGGATCATATCCAAGAACTTATGACGTTAGAAAGCGATGAGGAACTATTTTTTTATATAAAACTTATAAACGAGCAATCATTAAATGTTAACCAACTAAAGGATGCTATTTCTGAGCGAGTTTTTCTGAAAGAAAATAAAAAACTTGGTACTCATCTGTCTTTTATTGGACTAAAAATGGACCCAAACTTTAAGCGTATGCTGGTTGTGGAGTATTTCAGTTCATCAGAAGGAAGTGCATTTTATCAATTAATAGGATTAGATGGTATTTCTAGATCTTTGCCTAACTTATTGGTAGCCGATGAAGTTCTATTAAGACTTTCAAATAATATCTTATCGGCAATTAAAGAATTCCAGTCTACGACAGATTATTTTTTAAATATCTATTACAATAATATGTTTTGGGATTTTGGTAATGATATTCTACGTCTAATAGAACACAAAGAGACGATAGACATTAAAAAAATTGAAGCTTTAGCAAATGATTTAAATGGAGGTAATGATATTTTTTTTGATAAAGAGTTGCTTTTTGATAGTATAAGTTTTGCTAATCAATATAAAATTCCTGGTTCACAGCTCGACATTTCACGAGGAATTAATTGGGAACAAATACGAGTACTCCTTAAACTTGACGATTTATCTCAGCAACGTTTTTGTGCAGAAAAGGTGGTCAACGAAAGATTAAGTCTTGAAGATTTGAACGAATTTATAGCAAGTAATAGATTAAATTCGGCACATTTAAAACTAGAGCGATTAGAACAACAAAAAATACAAATTCAAAACAATCAAATTTCTAAAAAAAATAATGTAAAATTAGAAGTTATATCGAATACAGTTGAAGATCAAGAGCTACCTGATTTCAACTCAAGTAAAAGCATTTTTAATAATTTAGCTTTTTGTAGATTTGTAACTAGTTTTTAGTGGACAAACCAATTCATTCGACCCCAGTGGGACGAGGTCTTTTCAGTAGATTTTCGTCCCATTTTTTTACTTCTGACTCTTTGTCTTTCAGGTAGATATGTTCTGTAATTTTATTGACTAAAAGTGTTCGATATCGGTCTCCATTGTATTCCAATTTCGGGAAAAAGGCAACTTATTAGATATCTTTTACCTTCCACACTAGAATTTTCATAAAATAAGTGAAGATTGCTTAAGTTAGATATTGCGCGTGCCGCAATTGGTCTTATATTCAATATTGCTTGATTCTTTGTATTTAGTTCTGATAGTTTTGATTCCAGGATTGATATCTTCTCGTTACCGTCTGCTTTGATTGATCGAAAATCTGTAGCATCAATCTCATTATCCAATAGTAAATCTCTTGCCCTTTCGATTTTTTCGTAATGTCCTTTATTTGGCTGATGTAAGATTTTCTGTCATCCAAAATTGAGCCGACTTGATTCTGATATGCGTCAGCAATCGTTTCAACAAAAATTTCCTCAAAACCCGCCCTGGGTAGGTAGCTCATAAGTTCTACACAAAATGCTTCATTGACCTTTTCGGAACGAAAGTTTATCCCACATGATGAGGTGTAATAATATTGAAAAATACTGTTTCACCAATCAGTGGTTCTTGTAAGCCTTGTGCAAGGTTGGCATCTTCATTTTTAAATTTGGGAACGATTACTTTACCGCAATAAATGGGATTTCTGATCGCAGTATAAAAATTATTTTTGCTACAATTCAAACCCTTTTCTCTTGCAGAACCCAATATTTGCTCTCCAGAATAAGTACCATCTGCCAATTGTTCGAAGACCCATTTCATTATTGACGCCTCAGGTTGCTTGAGTGCTATGTATTTTTTGCCGTTCTCAGCAGTTTTATTAACATAGTCAAATGGTGCCTTTCCAGTCCACCGACCTTCTTTTTTTGCCTGTCTTATGCCTGCCTTGGTATTTAGCCCCCTTCTATCATTTTCGATTTCGGGAGTTGTCAGGTATACAGCAAGCATCATTTTGTTTTCTGGTACATTTAAGTCCAATGGCTGTTCTATTGCCTATGGATCAATTCCCATCTTATTAAGCATGGATATGGTTTGATAAGCATCACTGGTATTTCTGCTGAATCTATCCCATTTTGTAAAGAGAAGGAGATCAGTCTTACCTTTATGTTTTTTTAGGTCGATTATCAGTTTTTTCCATTCTGGACGGTTGAAGGTTTTGGCGGAATAATCCTCTATAATAACCTTCTAATTCTGATACCATTTAGTTCGCAGTATTTTGTTAATACGTCCTGTTGACTTCTTAGAGAATATCCTTTTTCGGCTTGTTCATCACTGCTTACCCTTACATATAAATCAGCTATTTTCATTTTCTGTTTGGTTTTCTTGTATGCCTCTTAAACCTATTTGTGCTTTCCCTTGGACTACGCTCGGGCAATTTGCTAAGTGTTTCTTTAACAGACAAATTACTCAATTTATAGACGAGTTCCAAGATTAATTCCGCTTTTTCTATACTTACCGTTGTACCGTGTCTGCCTAAAATTTTCACTAATTTTTCGGTTGTCATAGAGCGTTTTTCAGAAAGTTTGAAGTAATCCATTTACTTGTAATCTAAATAAGGTTTAGCGCCTAGATTGTGGTTTTATGAGGTTTCCCATTCTGGTAAATGTGGTCTTTCATGTTTCAATTTTTACGGTATCCTTCGGTACTGATGTTAGTTAGTCTTTGGGAATAGAAAGGCATGTCAATAAAAAAAAACAAACTTTGGTTAAAGTGGGTAAAAACAGTCATATAGTTATTTGTCGAGTATTTTGTCTTAGTTAGCATGTGATAAATTTCATAAAGTATAGACAAAATGAAGGATAGCGGAGGTTTTCAGGACTTTGGTATCTTTTCAGATGTGGGTTTACGAAGATGCGTTTTTTCGCTAGTGCGATGCTCGCTTTTCGAGTTGCTTTCCTGTACTGGATTTATAGAAATCGCACTTCAAAACGATGTGTGGCTGGGAGTGAACGATTTGATTTCTTTTTTGGATTGATCAGGGTTAGGGTTTTGGATATTGTGTTAAAGGTTATAGTCTAGGGAATGGTTTTTGTTAGGTTATGTTTGGAGATAATTAAATGATTATATAACCATGATACGCTTGTATTTTTCATTCCATGATAGCATTTGTTTGGCATAATCTCGATGTATATCATTTTTATCCATTTTCAATATTATTAATTGATCTCTAAGTGTGTGTGTTATGAGATAATCGAAGAAAATTAAATTAAAACTTAAAGGAGTTAGAGTTTTTGAAATATTTATCACTATTTCAGAACAATCTTCTGAAAGCTCATACTTGTTCAAGGCTGATGTTGCATAAATGATCTCCTCTTCAATATCGATGTGACATGGATTTGAATCTTCTGTATAAAAGATAATTTCGTCAAATTCCAGCATAATTTGGTTTGGGTGGCCTTCTATATATTCAGTTTTTACGTGAGTTTTATATTTATTTAGAAATAGATTGTAGGTTACAACTCCTCCTCCAGTCTGAGTTTTTTGTGCTGTAAAAGGATTAAAAGATTTCCGACTGTAATCTAATATTTCAATTTTATTACCTTCGATTTTTACAGTTACTCGGGTAGCGCGATTATGTTGGTATAGGTTTAGGGAAAGTTCCGTCAAAAACAGTGCAAAATCTCTTTTAAATTGAGCAGGAAGATTTAACCCTGGATAATTAAGTAATGCTTGTACTCCATTTTCTTCAATTTCAATTTCAATAGCATTGTTGGAAATTTTGGAACTATCTATTTTATAGGCGAATGGATAATATCCATTTTGTTTTGATAAATAAAATGGGGTCTGTGAAAAATCTGTTTCCATAAAGATTTTCTTTACGGCATATTGATGCATGTCTGATATTGTTAAGGTGCGGAGTTCTTTATCATATAGACTTTGATTATGCATCGCTTGAAGCAAATAGTGTGTGTAAATACTACCATGTTCGGAAGTAGCTGTTGATTGCTCATTGCTCGAGCTCGAGCAGAGTAAATGCGTTCCGTCCGCTTTATTATCTATTCTTTCTTGTAAGTATGACGCTAAGAGTTCATTTTCGCTTCCAGAGGATTTCAGTTCTACACCATGACCTGATTTACAGCTATCAATTATATAAACTTGATGCTTACAGGGTAAAGCAGAAAGCACGTTATAGAACTTTTGTACAGGAACCATGTCCTTATGTAATTCAAGTATGCTTGTATTGGAATAGTGACCATGACCAGAAAAGTAAAAAAGGATGTTATCTCCTTCTTGAAAGTTAGCTGCAATTTCTTGAGCGCACTCTTCGAATACAGAGTAAATATTTTCAATAGTTTGATCAGCTCTACTGATAATGGTTTTAATATTTTCTTTCTCGAATTTACAATAGGTCTGCAAGGCATCATTTAACTTTTCGACATCATTGTGGTTGTGCTTCAACGGGTTTTGTTGGTAATCGCTTACACTAATTAGTATGGCAAAATGTGTGGGCATAGGACAGGCGTGTAAATTTCTAGCCCTACAATATAATGAATTACTTTTTGCTTACTAGTTAAAAAGTCGAAGATTTTTGTTTGATGTTTTAATAATGGGTGTAAAGTATCATGATTATATATTTACTGATTTTATTTTTAATGAAAAAAATTGTAATATTATCTAA
>Ga0247810_10001576_pt1 | contig 14071 bp, 13 predicted proteins | sample UWRJL119311C1_FD_179918 | JGI IMG/M metagenome (GOLD analysis project Ga0247810, IMG submission 179918) | Plant litter microbial communities from Arlington Agricultural Research Station in Wisconsin, United States - UWRJ-L119-311C-1 | ecosystem: Environmental > Terrestrial > Plant litter >...
ATACGATGAAAGGCAAAGCCAGGATACGGTAAGCCGACAAGCTATTCGGGATATTGAGGCGCTGTTCCATCTATTTTTTTCGTCCGAATTTTTTGTGAGCCGAAGAGAAATGTCCGGCAGAAAGTGCCGCAGCGATCGATAATTCTCCGGAAAGCACGAGTGCAACGCAGATCTCAGCATATTTTCGCGCATTTCCTTCTCCGTAACAGCCCATCAGCTCCAGGCATTCGCGCTGGGTTGGCAATCCTGTTCCGCCGCCAACGGTTCCAACAATGAGGTTGGGTAAAGTAACGCTGGCATACAGCGATCCGTCCGGGTTGTGCTCCATGCGGGTAATTCCGGTTGCGGCCTCAGCTACGCAGGCAGCGTCCTGTCCGGTTGCAATGAACAGCGCCGTTAATCCATTAGCATAATGCCCCTGCGCGCCGATCGCCCCGCTTTGGATAATTCCTATCGTGGAAGACCGCCAGTATTCGGCCATTGCTTCGGGTGTTGTTTTCAGCACTTCGTTCACGATCTGCTCCGACAGAACGATCTCGGCGGTTACTTTTTTTCCGCGAACATTGCTGAAAGAAAGCGCCGTTGCTTTTTTGTCGCCTGAATAATTGCTTTCCAGGAACCAGAAAAGCGGCTGAACGGGCGTGTTCTTTACGATCCACTGACAGATCGCATCGGTGCAAAGCGTTACCATGTTCTGGCCGGCTGCATCGCCCGTGTGGTATTCGAAGATCAGCATCAGGTGATTTCCCTCGATATTCGATTTGAAGTCGACCAGTTTGGCGAACCGGCTGGTTTCACCGGTGATCCGGATAAATTCTTCTTTCTGGAGCAAGAGCCAGGCGATGAAGGTGCCGACTTCCGTGAGGTCGTTGAATTTGAAGATCGGGCTTCGCTGCACGCCTTCGACCAGGCAAACCGATGTCACACCGCCGGCAAGATAACAGGCCTTCGCCCCACGGTGATAGGAAGCAACCAGCGCGCCTTCACTGGTAGCAAGCGGAACGAAGAAGTCGCCGTTTGCGGAAGAGCCCATAACGCGGAGCGGACCGATCACGCCGGTAGGAACCATCGACATGCCGATGTAATTTTCAATATTGCCTTCCAGTTGTGAGAGGTCGGAAAATGCCTTATTTCCGTTCAGGAAATCCATCCGTTGCTGCGTTTCCGTTTCGAGAAAGCTGCGTCGCAATGCCGTACTGTCTGCTGAAACATGCAGCTCCACCGGAAGACGGTCGTTCTTTTTTTCGCTTACCGATTTATTGCGGATATTTTCGATGAGCAATTCCATATTGTGAGCCGAGCGGAGCCGTTCGAGTGCGTTGTTCGTTTTTTCCGAAGATGATGCCATAAGTGAGGTTTTATAAGCGTTTCGGGCTGAATAGCCTTGCTGTTAAATGTAATTAAAAATGTTCAGCGGGATGATCCTGATGACTTCGAGGCCAACCGTGCAAACCTGGCGGAAGGTGTAGTACGTTTTATTCATACGGCCAAAAATAGGTCAACACATCTACTGGGAGGTCGCGATATTCAGGCGGTGTCTGGAACCTGTTGCGGTATTCCGTACAAAGCACCGTTCTATGTTCCTATGCAGTTAATTAACCACGACGGCACGAAGAACACAAAGTTTTAAAGAACAGCCTTGACTCTTTGCCCGAAGACCTTCACAGTACTAACAATCCCACTAACCTATATGTTCCTATGTCTCTATGTGGTAAACTAGCCCGTTCTTTTGCCTCTTTTGTGGTTTAACCGTAAGTTTAACCCATGAAATTGTCATACTTCAACTTCTGGGTCCGGAATGTCGTGCTGTACCTGTTCTTTTGCCTGCTAGGGCTGATCATGGTGCTGTTCGACAAAACCCACCTGATCCATGAGCACGGCAAGTTTCTCCACGTGATCTTCAACGGGGGAGTGATGTTCGCCATTGCACACGTACAGGTTTACATTCACAACCGGTTCCTGTATGAGCAATATTTCAGCAAGCAGAACCTAAGGTATTTCCTCGGAACTGTTTTCCTGTTCGCCAGTTATTTCCTTATCAACTTCTTCACGCCTTTCACATTTGTTCCGAATGGCGACGTCGTTACGATGAGCATCTCTATTTTCCTTATTTACCTCGTTGGACTGGGATTCTACTATATGCACAAGAACATTTTGGAACGAAATCGCCAGTTTCTTACGGGATTGCTGGAAAAAGACGACGAGATCCGCCACCTGAAAGCACAGCTCAATCCGCACTTTCTCTTCAATGCGCTCAATAATCTTTACGCTACCTCGCTCACCGATCCGACGGAAACACCCGATAAAATCCTGGAGCTTTCCGACCTGCTGCGCTACCAGATCGAATCTTCCAAAAAGGAACGCGTCGTTCTGCGGGAAGAAATCAATTTTATCCGCAAGTACCTGAGCTACGAGCAGAACAGAAGTCCGAAGCTGGTGATCAGCCTTGTAACGGATATTGCAACCGACCAGGTGATCCTTTCGCCCATGCTGTTCATGCCTTTCATCGAAAACGCGATCAAATACAGCAGCAGAACGGATAAGCCAACAGTTTCCCTGTCTGTTAGTACCGACAAAAAGCGGCTCACGTTCAAAATCAGGAACAACTACGATGGCGAACGAAGGGAATTCTCCGGGACAAATACCGGGATTTCCAACACGAAAAAACGCCTCGAGCTGATGTACAACAACAAGCATGAGCTGATTATTAACGACTCCGACGAGATTCATACGGTCGAACTCATCCTAGTTCTGTGAGGAATTGCTAACTTGTAAGCATGAAGTACAAATGCCTCATTGTCGACGACGAAGCTCCTGCTCACCTGGTGCTGCAGGCTCATATTGCCCGGACCGAGCAGCTGGAAATCATTGGAGATGTTTACGACGGTCAGGAAGCGCTAGAATTCATGCGCGCTAACAAGGTCGATATTCTTTTTCTCGACATCGAAATGCCGAAGCTCACGGGTCTTGAGTTGCTGGAATGCCTTCCATATCCAACAGCGGTGATCCTCACAACGGCTTACAGCAATTTCGGCTTCGAAGCTTACCAGAGCGGGGTAGTGGATTACCTGCTCAAGCCAATCTCCTTTCCCCGCTTTCTGAAAGCGATCAATAAAGTGGTGGATCTGCCTGCGCCGAGGAAAGAAAAGGAAGCAGCGCAATTTCCCGACATCGAAGTGAAGCATGAGGGAATTATAAAAACGATCAGTACGCAGGATATTCTTTACATAGAAGCAGTGGGAAATTACATCCGCCTCCACATGACAACGGGGAAACCGCTGCTGCTCACCCAAACCATGAAGTACATCGCTTCGGAACTGCCGCCGCAGCAGTTCATCCGGATTCACAAATCATTCATCGTTAAGAAGGAAGCCATTACTGAAACTAAAAAGACGGAGCTCACCCTTTCGAACCAGACCGTCCTGCCGGTGGGAAGAAAATATTCTGTTCTGCTCGAGTAATTTTTGAATCTTTTGTGGTCAAAAAAAAGTCCCCGGTATAACCAGGGACTCATAATCTATCTTATCGAAGCCGGTGTTAAACACGTCCGAGCGTGTAAAGCATTTTCGTATGTGCTGCAAGCGCTCCCCAAAACGATTTGCCGGTATGATAAGGCATGTTGTATTCCAAAGCTGTTGCCTGAACGATCTTCGAGATCTTCGGATAGTGAATGTGCGAGATCGAAGGGAACAGGTGGTGTTCAACCTGGAAGTTCAATCCGCCAACGATGTAAGAGATAACCGGGTTTCCCGTTGCAAAATTCATCGTCGTGCTCAACTGGTGAACCACAAAATTATGTTCCAGCTCTCCGTTTTCAGGAAGCGGGTATTCGTTTTCATCCGTTACGTGAGCCAGCTGGAAAACGATCGCCAGTGTGAGACCCGCAATGAAATGCATCACCACAAAACCAACCACCCAGTTCAGGAAGGTCATTTCAGGAATGATGAAGTAAGGGATCAGCATGTAAGCGTAGTAAACGATTTTCGATCCGATAATGATCGCTAGCTCTTTGCCGAATGTCGTTCCGGCAGCTTCAAGATGGCCTGCTTTGTTATAGCGAACGACCTGCTTGAAATCCTTCACCGTACTCCACATCAATGTCATCAGTCCGTAAAAGAACCAGGCATAGATGAACTGAAGCTTATGAATCGCCTTCTTGTCAGAATGCGGCTCGAAGCGCAGAACTCCAACAGGTGCGATATCTTCGTCCAGCTCGTGAACATTCGTATACGTATGGTGGATCACATTGTGCTGTGTTTTCCAGTTTTGCGCATTTCCCGCAAGGAAAGCAAGCGAGAAGAATCCGAGGATCTTGTTCAGCCTGTCATTTTTGCTGTAGCTTCCGTGATTGGCGTCGTGCATAACGCTCATTCCGATCCCGGCCATTCCGAATCCCATAAGAATTGAGAGCAGGAACCAGCTCAGCTTCGTGTCGAACACGTTGAAAGTGATCATCAGGAAAGGAACAACGTAAGCAGAGAACATCACGAAAGTCTTGATGTACAGCTTCAGGTTTCCGTTCTTGCTGATATTGTTGTCTTTAAAATAGGAATCAACCCTTCTTCTAAGCTCTGATTGAAAATCGCGATTGGAACCGGCGTTGAATCTTACTGTTTTAGCGCTCATAGTGCGTTTTATAAATGGATTATACACAAAGATGATCACGAACTACCGATAAAGTTGAAAAAAACGGACATCAGGCACACTAATCGGATGAACGCCGTTTGTCAGTTGGTGCGTTTTCGAGGGAATTCTGTTAGTTTTAGAGAGAATTCTACAGCTTTATGAAATTGGCGATCCTGTTTCTTACCTTCCTGGTATACTGTAATTTGCCCGCGCAGAATTACTTCGCTTATCAGGAAACATTCAACCGGGTGGATGAAGATCTCTTCGCCGGAAACCTTCCGTTGGCAATGGAACGGCTCGATAGCATCGAAGGGTCGTATGCGTTCATTTACGGCCATCACTGTGTTAAAGGATTGCAGATCTGCTGCAAAGCAACCGACAGCCTGAGAGCTGAGAAATGGCTGATTCGTGCTTTCAAGCAGGGAATTCCGGTCTGGATGATCCGAAACGACGGTCTGATGAACAAAACTTTCGGCTTTCAGAATACGATTCCGGTCATTCGCAGTTACGACAGTCTCCACGCAGTCTATGAAGAGTCGTATAATCATCAGCTGCGTGCCAGGCTCGATAGCCTGATCGAGCGCGACCAGTTTTATACCCATAAAGTCAACGAAGTTTTCATTCCTTTAAGACTCGGCGTCTTTTTCCGCTGGAAGCGAGCGAATGTGCGCCATGCGCATTGCATCAAGGCAATTACGGAACAGGACGGATTTCCCGGAGAAAGGCTGATCGGATTTCCTTTAACCGTTGTGGATTCTGCCATGAATTTTAAGTTCACGAATGCGCGAGGTGCCAATCCGAATGAAACCTCGGCTTATATTATGCTCATCCACTATTACAGCTCTCCGCGGAACGACATGAACGGCCTGCTGCTGAAAAGTATCGCAATCGGCGATCTCCCCCCTGATTTCTACGGAGCATGGAACGACTTCATGGCCCTTCACGGGAAGAAAAAATACAGGGAATCGTTTTACAATGTCTGGCACAAAGACCTGCATGAGGAACACCTGCCCGCGATCGATGAAAGACGAAAAGCGGTCGGTCTGAACAGTTTCGAGCAGCAGGAACGCAACGAAGCAGTTTCAAAAGTGCGCAGCAAAGAAGGAAAGATCAATTCGGAGATCCTGCTCGAGTAAAGTTTGTAAACCACGCCACGCCAATCACCCAGCTCAGTAAATCTCTCTTTTGTCTCTTATGAAATACACAGCGACTGAAAGTCTGCTGTAGAATTTGTGGTGAAAAAGAAAACACTACCTTTGCAGCCGGTCTTCCGATAGGCGGACGCTTAAAACAAATTCAAAAATGTCTCACAAATCTGCTTTCGTCAATATTGTTGGTAGCCCTAATGTCGGGAAATCAACGCTCATGAACAGTCTTGTGGGCGAGAAACTGTCGATTGTTACCTCCAAAGCGCAAACGACGCGTCACCGCATCCATGGACTTGTAAACGGAGATGATCACCAGATCGTTTTCTCCGATACTCCGGGAGTTGTGAATTCTTCTTACAAGCTGCACGATGCCATGATGAGCTATGTCGAAGCTTCTTTCAAAGATGCCGATATCCTGCTTTTCATCACAGACATGCATGAAAATGAGATGAACCACAAGGAAACGCTCGAGCGTATTCAGAAGCTGAGGATTCCGGTGCTGCTGATCATTAATAAGATCGACCTCGGCGACCAGGAAAAGGTAGAGAAACGAAGAGAATACTGGCAGGAGAAAGTTCCCAATGCGGAGATCATTCCCGTTTCAGCGCTTCATTCGTTCAATACCGACAGGATCTGGACGCGCATTCTTGAATTAGCGCCTGAAGGACCTGCTTATTTTGATAAAGAAGAACTATCCGACCGCCCCGTGCGCTTCTTTGTGTCTGAAATGATCCGTGAAAAGATCTTTCTGCACTGTGAGAAAGAAGTTCCATACGCATGCCAGGTCGAGATCGAGACTTACCAGGAAAGCGAAAATATCACGCACATCCGTGCACTCATCATTGTTGAGCGTGATTCGCAGAAAGGTATTCTCATAGGTAAAAAAGGGGAAATGCTTAAAAAGATCGGCAAAGACGCCCGGTTGGATATGGAAGCCTTCCTCGGACAAAAAGTGTTCCTGGAAACCTTCGTAAAGGTCGACAAAGACTGGAGGGCCAGCGAGCAGAAACTGAAGAAATACGGATATTAAAAGAAAGTATCAATTATAAAGTGTTTAATTATCAAAGTTGATAGAAATCTCTTGATAATTCCTTCCTTCATAATTGATACTTAGTTAGTAAAGTAGTGCTGTGAAGTACGTCAAACAACAAAGACATGGGAAACATTATCGCCATAGTTGGCCGCCCGAACGTGGGCAAATCTACCTTGTTCAACCGTCTCACTGAGTCGACAAGGGCAATCGTAAAAGAAGTTAGCGGAGTTACACGTGACCGTATCTACGGACGTGGAGAATGGAACGGGATTCCTTTTTCGGTTATCGATACCGGGGGATATGTTCACGGTTCCGACGATATTTTTGAAGCAGAGATTCGCAAGCAGGTCGAGATCGCTATCGACGAAGCAAACGTTATCCTGTTCGTTGTGGACGTAATGACGGGAATCGTCGACCTGGATGAAACCGTTGCTGCAATGCTTCGCAAAAGCAAAAAGAAAGTACTCATCGTTGCCAATAAGGTCGATAACATGGATCGCGTCGGGCTTTCCAGCGAATTCTGGTCGTTCGGCCTCGGAGAAGTGTACGATCTTTCAGCTGCGAACGGTTCCGGAACAGGAGAGATCCTGGATGAGGTCGTAAAGCACTTCGATAAGGAAGATCCGCGCGGCGAGGAAGAAGAAGGTCTGCCGAGAATTGCCGTCGTAGGGAAACCAAACGTCGGGAAATCATCCTTCATCAACGCACTTACAGGTGAAGAGCGCAACATCGTAACGGAAATCTCCGGAACGACCCGCGATTCCATCAATACGCGATACAAAGCATTTGGCTTCGACTTCATGCTCATCGATACCGCCGGAATCCGTAAGAAAGCCAAAGTTCACGAAGACATCGAGTACTATTCTGTTCTTCGTTCCGTGCGAACAATTGAGAACTCAGATGTGTGTGTCTTCATGATGGATGCAACGGAAGGATTGCAGAAACAGGATCTGAACATTTTCTACATCGCCGAAAAGAATCATAAAGGAGTTGTTGTGCTGGTAAACAAATGGGATCTCATTGAAAAAGACACCATGACCAGTACGGAATATGAAGAGAAGCTGCGACAGGACCTGGCACCTTTCAACGACGTTCCGATCATCTTTACATCGGCCGTTACCAAGCAGCGATTGCACAAAGCATTGGAAAAAGTGATGGAAGTTCACGAGAACAGGATACAGAAAATCCCTACTTCCGTTCTGAACGAAACCATGCTGGAGATCATTGCAGCGACACCGCCGCCATCGATCAAAGGAAAATACATTCGCATCAAATACGTGCAGCAGCTACCAACTCACGCTCCGGCGTTTGCGTTCTTCTGTAATCTGCCGCAATACATTCCTGATTCCTACAAACGATTCCTGGAAAACAGGCTCCGTGAGAAATTCAATTTCGAAGGAGTCCCCGTAAGAATCTTCTTCAGGAGGAAATAAGCAAACTAAAAAATCCCGGAATCAGTTTTGATTTCGGGATTTTTTTATTCCATCTCCCAAAACATAATTATATCGGATTTGTACTTTTTATTTTGATGAAAATTAAATGTGTTGGTTAAGCGTTCTATCATTGACACCATGCAGGATGATCTTTTCGAAGGAAAGGCCATTTTGCTGTTTGGTCCGTGGCAGGTAGGTAAAACAACGGCCATGCTGGAATTGCTTCAGCAGCAGGAAAAACTGTTCCTGCATTTGAATGGCGACGAAGCCGATGTAATAGAACAGCTACAGAAAACAACAAGTACTGCATTACGATTACTCTTCGGAGAACATAAGCTTGTATTCATAGATGAAGCTCAGCGGATTCCCGGTATCGGAATCACATTAAAATTGATTACTGATGTTCTCAAGGATGTACAGGTCATTGCTACCGGTTCTTCAGCCTTTGATCTTGCCTCCACCACACAGGAAACACTCACGGGGAGGAAGTACGAATACTTTCTCTATCCCCTGTCTTTTGCCGAAATGGTAAAACACCATGGATTACTGGAAGAAAAACGGAATCTGGAGCAACGAATGATCTTTGGCTATTATCCGGAGATCGTCAACAATCCGTTAAAAGCGATCCGAAATCTGACGGCACTTGCCAACAGTTATCTGTATAAGGATTTGCTTCAGCTTGATTCTATTAAAAAGCCCGCATTGCTTATGAAAATCCTGAAAGCGCTTGCGCTACAGGTTGGGAGCGAGGTGTGAACGCAGGAGATCAGCCGGTTGGTGAATGCCGATTTTCATACGGTGGAACGGTATATCGACTTACTGGAAAAGACATTTGTTATTTTCTCATTACCTGCCTGGTGCGGAAATGTGCGCAACGAAATCCGGAAAGGGAGGAAAATATATTTTTACGACACTGGTATGCGGAATGCGGTCATCGGAAATTATAACCCGCTCCGGAACAGGACTGATACCGGACCACTGTGGGAAAATTTCATACTCGCAGAACGGATGAAATTCCTGGACAATAGCAGCGAGCTGCCCTCACGTTATTTCTGGAGGACAACGCAGCAGCAGGAAATCGATTACATAGAAGAAACACCGGAAGGATTACGAGCATTTGAGCTGAAATGGAATCCAAACAGAAATGTACGATTCTCAAAAACATTTCTGAACGCTTATACTATAGCAGAAACAGCCGTCATCACCCCGATAATTTTGAATCATTTATTGGAATATTTTGATCTTCAGTGGCTTCTAGAACTGCCAGATATAATTCGTTTTTTTCTCTTCGCCGATAGTCGTAGCAGGGCCGTGGCCCGAATAAACAACCGTCTCTTCCGGAAGAGTGAACATTCTCTCGTGAATTGTTTTCTTCAGCGTTTCCATATCGCCGCCGGGAAGATCCGTTCTTCCGAAGCTTCCTTTGAAAAGAATGTCGCCGCCGATTAAGAAAGACTCTTCTTCGCTGTAAAAAGCGACATGTCCGACGCAATGTCCCGGGCCGAAAATAACCTTGAAACGAATGTCGTCTATCTCCAGCTGCTGGTTATCTTCGAACCATTCCGTTGGCTGCGGTGAAGAAATAAATCCTTCCAGGCCGTACATTTGTGCCGAGCGCTCTGCCATGCTCAGGGTGAATAATTCTTCCTTGTGAGCACGCAAAGGAACTCCATACGTTTCGCTCACGAACGCATTTCCAAGAATGTGATCGATGTGACAATGCGTGTTCCAGAGTGCTTTCACCGTCAGGCCGTTATTTTCGATATACTCTTTCAGCTCCTGTTGTTCGTGGCGGTCGTAACAGCCCGGATCAATGATCACGGCCGATTTGTTTTCGCCCGAGATCACATACGAGTTTTCCTGGAAACCGTTAAACGTAAAACCTTTGATTGTCATCATTTCGTATAGAGAAAAACGGTTAGGAACAAGACAGCGGTACCGAGCAAATAGCCGCTCACGAGTTGTGAAAGTGTGTGTGCTTTCAGGAACATTCTTGCGCTCATCACCAATCCGCTGGCAGTAACGATGGCCGGAATGATCCAGAATTCATAAGAGACCTGGGTAGAGAAATAGGCAAATGCAAATCCCGTCATAATGCCCATTCCTGCTGCGTGAAGCGAGATTTTCCACTTAAAGGTAATGATCGTGCAGATCGCTACGGTAATCAGAGATCCCATCGACAGGCCGTAAATGGCGTTCGGCAAAACATGATTCGGATCGATGCGAACTAGCAACACATACAGCAGAATTCCGGAGCCGTTCACAAAAATGGAAGGAATAATGCGTTCCCGGCGATTGTCCATCAGTAAATTGGAGATCCGGCCGTTGAGGCGGAAAAACAGGATCGCCAGGCACGGAAAAACAATCGACAAAGCGGTGAACAGGTAAATGAGGAAATCCTTGTATTGCGGCTGCAGGTGAAAGATCGTCTGATCCTGGAAAATACCCTGCTGATACGATTCCAGGTACATCGCGGCAGCCAGCGCAAACACAGGTGCACACAAAGGCAGGAACAGCCAGGAAACAAAGCGTGAGACGAATTCCATTACAGCTCTTTGCGTAAACGCGCTACAGGAATATTCAGCTGCTCGCGGTATTTTGCGATCGTGCGCCGTGCAATATTGTAGCCTTTGTCGTTGAGTAATTTCGCCAGGTGCTCATCTGTTAACGGCTTGCGCTTGTGTTCTGCCTCGATCGCATCCGATAGAATTTTCTTTACCTCGCGGGTAGAAACTTCCTCTCCCGAATCGGTGGAAAGTGATTCCGAGAAGAAATATTTCAGAGAGAAAACACCGTAAGCAGTTTGCACGTATTTGCTGTTGGCAACGCGCGAAACGGTCGAAATGTCGAGTTGAACGATCTCCGCGATATCTTTCAGGATCATCGGCTTCATGTTCGTTTCATCGCCTGTCAGGAAAAAACCCTGCTGATAGTTCATGATGGCATTCATGGTGAAATACAAGGTGTTCTGGCGCTGTTTAATGGCATCGATGAACCATTTGGCACCGTCGAGCTTGGTTTTCACGAATGACAAAGCATCCTTATCGGACTTCGATGTTTTTGCTCCTTCGGCGTAGCTGCGCATCAGTTGTTCATATTCGCGGCTAACTTTGAGCTCGGGCGTATTTCTTCCGTTAATGGTGAGCTCGAGCCTGCCTTCGGATTCCGTAATCATGAAATCCGGGATGATCTGCTGAATTCCTTTGCCGGACTCTTTCATGGAGCCTCCCGGTTTCGGATTCAGGCGAATAATGGCGTCGATAGCATCTTTCAGGTCGGCATCGTCGATCTCCAGTTTTTTCTGGATCTTTTCGTAATGCTTTCGTGTAAATTCCTCGAAATGGTCCTGCAGTATTTTCTTCGCGGTGAACAAGGTGATATTCCCGTCCTGTTTGCGTTCGAGCTGAAGAATGAGGCATTCACGCAGATCTCGGGCGCCTATTCCTGCCGGATCCAGTTCCTGTACCAGTTTCAGAACGGTTTCGATTTCCTCTTCGGTAACTATGATGTTGGCAGAAAACGCCAGGTCATCCACGATCGCTTCCACTTCCCGGTTCAGGTAGCCGGATTCGTCGAGATTTCCAATAATGGTATCTGCGATCTGAAACTGCGTATCGTTCAGATCGAGCAAATGCAGCTGATCCGTCAGTTTTTCCTGGAAGCTGGTTTCAACCGAAAGCGGGATAACACGCTCTTCGTCGTCCTTGCTCTTATTGTTGACCTGTGTTTTATAGTCGGGCGTATCGTCGTCGAAATAATCGCTGATATCGAAATCATCCTCGAATTCTTTTTCGTCGTCGTTATCGAAATCATCCTCGCCGTCGTAATCTTCGTCCAGGTTATCCTCGGCGCCTTCTTCGAGCGCAGGATTTTCCTCCAGTTCCTGTTTGATGCGCTGATCGAGTTCCATAGTCGGAACCTGCAGCAGTTTCATCAGCTGGATCTGCTGGGGCGATAAGCGCTGTTCGAGTTTCTGTGCGAGGTGTTGTCTGAGAGCCATAACGTGCGAATGTTCCTGTAATATAGTGTAAAATGATTAAAATTCGGCGTTTAACGGCGTTCTCGGGAATGGAATTACGTCGCGGATATTGCTCATTCCGGTAACAAACATTACCATTCGCTCGAATCCTAAACCGAATCCTGCATGCGGAACGGTCCCGAATTTACGCGTGTCGAGGTACCACCAGAGATCTTCTTCGTGGATGCCGAAATCGGCACATTTCTTTTTCAGAACTTCGAGTCGTTCTTCACGCTGCGATCCTCCAACCATTTCACCGATTCCCGGGAACAGGATGTCCATCGCTGCAACGGTTTCTTTTCCTGGCTCGCAGCCGTCGTTGGCCCGCATGTAGAAAGCCTTGAAAGAAGCCGGATAATCGGTAATGATTACAGGACGCTTGAATTCTTTCTCGACTAAATAACGCTCGTGCTCGCTTTGAAGATCGGTTCCCCACGTCACGTCGTACTTGAATTTTTTCTTCTTGAAATGGCTCGAATTCATCAGAACGTCGATCGCTTCGGTGTAAGTGATGCGTTTGAAATCGTTTTTGCTCACAAATTCCAGTCGTTCGATCAACCCAAGCTCATTGCGCTCGTTTGCAGGTTTCGAAGCCTGTTCGGTTTTGTCTCTTTCGTCGAGGAAAGCCACATCATCCGCGCAGTTTTTCAACACGTACTCACAGATGAACTTCAGCATGCTTTCGGCAAGATCCATGTTGTCGTGAATATCGTTGAAAGCAACTTCCGGCTCTATCATCCAGAACTCGGCGAGGTGGCGCGAAGTATTGGAGTTCTCAGCACGGAACGTTGGTCCGAAGGTATAAATGGAACCCAGTCCCATCGATGCCAGTTCGCCTTCCAGCTGCCCGGAAACGGTAAGATTGACTTGTTTGCCGAAGAAATCCTGGCTGAAATCAACTGTTCCTTCTTCGTTCAACGGCGGGTTTTGAGGATCGAGCGTGCTCACGCGGAACATTTCCCCGGCTCCTTCTGCATCTGAGCCTGTAATAATAGGCGTGTGCAGGTAGAAGAATCCACGCTCGTTGAAGAACTGGTGGATGGCAAAGCTCACCGCATGGCGAATGCGGAAAACGGCTCCGAATGTATTGGTGCGGAAGCGTAAATGTGCCTGCTCACGCAGGAATTCCAGACTGTGTTTTTTCGGCTGCATTACCGTTTTCTGAACATCGTCCGGAGAAGCCTCACCGATGATCTCGATGTCTGAAACCTGCAATTCGACAGCTTGTCCGCTTCCCTGGGATTCGATCAATGTTCCGGTGAGGCCAACAGCAGCGCCGGTTGTGATCTTTTTCAGAAGTGCTTCGTCAAAATTCTCGAAATCGACTACACCCTGGAGATTATGGATCGTGGAACCGTCATTCAGTTGAATAAAGCGGTTACTGCGGAATGCCCGCACCCATCCTTTAACGAGGTAAGTAGCGCCAACTTCGTGTTGACCCAGTAAATCAGCAATTTTTGTACGTTTCATTCTGAAAAATCTAATGCAGGCAAAAATAGCAAAGAAAAGGCAGAAAATTTCGTCTCTATAAGGCGGTATTGGTTTAGATATCACAAAAATGGAGGATTGCCTAACGATTGTGACTTGAAGGTATTAAGTCTTGTTGGAAAAAATTATCCAGATAAAGCGAGGATACCATCTTCAAGCTCCACGGGATTAAAACAAATCTCTACCGACCATTTGTGGTTTCCAGGAAAATCCTTATCTTAAATAGAAAACACTTTTCACTATGGCAAATACCTACGCTCAAATCTACATTCACGCAATCTTCGCAGTTAAGTACCGCGAAAGTGTCATCACAAAAACTGCCGCG
>Ga0247810_10001577_pt1 | contig 14071 bp, 15 predicted proteins | sample UWRJL119311C1_FD_179918 | JGI IMG/M metagenome (GOLD analysis project Ga0247810, IMG submission 179918) | Plant litter microbial communities from Arlington Agricultural Research Station in Wisconsin, United States - UWRJ-L119-311C-1 | ecosystem: Environmental > Terrestrial > Plant litter >...
ATTCGTGGCGCTATCTTTAATAGTATCGGTCGTGAAGTTGACGGCGCACGCGTACTGGACGCCTTTGCTGGTAGTGGCGCTTTAGGGCTAGAGGCGCTTAGTAGGGGAGCGAAAGAGGCGGTGTTTGTTGAAAAGGACCGTATTGCCCAAAAAGTGATTGCTAAAAACATTGAATTATTACGCGAAGAAGACCGCGCTCACTTGAGCCGTGCAAACGTCTCAGCTTGGTTGAGCACTTATGAAGGCGAGGACTTCGATATCATCTTCGCTGACCCGCCGTATCATGATCCACAGTTATCCACAGCCCTTGAATTATTAGGACTATTAAAACCAAATGGGCTTATGGTATTATCATATCCAGGTAGAGGTGAGGTGCCCACCGAATTAGGAGATGTTGTGGTGGACATTCGTAGTTACGGAGATGCGGCCCTAGCCTTTTACCGTCGAAAGGACGCTTAGGCGTCCTTTTGGTTTGTAAAAGGAAACTTGTATAATACTTAAAGCATAATTAATATTGACCAATCATTCGTTGAGCGATACAGTATTAGTTAATGAGAAAATTACATCAGTTCAGCCATGCTGGGTTTACGATTGTAGAATTAATTATTGTGATTATTGTGATCGCCATTATTGCGACGATAACACTCGTTGGGTATAGCGGTGTCCAAAAAACTGCCTATAATACGCAAATTGTTGCTGGTGTCGTGCAGTACAGAGACACGGTTGAAGCCTACAAAGCTTTTTTTAAAAAATATCCACAAACCACCAGAGAGATTGCTAATGAGCATATTGCTATGGTTTGTCTAGGAAGTGGATACCCCGATACGTATTGCGGAATTATTACTGGCGTTCCAACGTACGAAGACCCCGCCTTCAATGAAGAACTGCGAAAAATAGGGGAAGGCGGTTCTGTCTCGTCGTTGAAGCTTAATATCAACGGAGAGACTTTTGTTGGTGCAGCATATGGAATTGATACTGTGCCGAATGAGATATCACCCACAGGTTGGGCACGCACGATTCAATACGCACTTAAGGGAAAAGATACAGACTGTGGAATCGAGGGTGCGTGGGCCTATGCATTGCAAGACAATCCTCCAATAACCGCCTGTGAGATAGAGCTCGAATCGGTACCTGCTCCGTAGGCGCATAGTTGTTGTAAATTCAACCGTCATTGACGTTCTTGAGGTTAAATCCTATACTTATTCTAGTAATTTGGCGATTTCTGTCTGAAGCGCCATAAATAAAAAGGATTCAATTGTGAGATTTATGAAACAACGGCAGGTTAAACCTGTCCAAAAAACTATGACCGAAAAAGAGCTTGACGGCATCGACCCTCAAACGTATCACCGCCGATGGTGGATACTTGCCGCCATGTGTTTGACACTCTTGGGCGTAATGTTGGCGAATACCAGTATGAACATGGCCTTGCCAAAGATGGCAATTGACCTGAGCCTTACGCAGCTTGACCTTACTTGGGTTGTGAATGGGTATACACTTGTGTTCGCAAGCCTGCTATTTATTTCCGGCGCAGTGGGTGACCGTTACGGCCGAAAACTTATTATGCAGATTGGGCTTGGTATTTTTGTGGCCGGCTCTGTATATGCTGGCTTTTTTGCACACAACGGAACTGAGTTGCTTATCGCTCGTATCATTATGGGAATCGGTGGCGCCTTTGTGATGCCAACGACACTGTCGATTATTAACAATACATTCCCTCGTAAACAACGTGCTCGGGCAGTTGCCATTTGGGGTGCGGTCGCCGGTATCGGGATGATGTTTGGCTCTATCGTCAGCGGCATCTTGCTGGAACATTTTACATGGCACTCACTGTTTTACTTTAGTGCAGTTGTTGCTGTTGTTGGGCTAATCGCTAACCAAGCGCTTACTCACGAATCAAAAGACGAAAAAGAATCACCAGTCGACTGGACTGGCGGCTTGCTTTCGGCGATTGCTATCTTTGGCATTGTATTTGGTGTGACCGAGGCTCCTTCGAAGGGCCTTACTGAGCCACTCGTGCTGGCGAGCCTTATTGGTGGGCTAGTGGCGGTCGTATTGTTTGTTCTGTGGGAGAAACGTTCGAAGTCACCAATGCTTGATATGGACCTATTTAAGAACCGTGCTTTCGCGGTATCAAGCCTGACATTAACGTTAGTATTCTTGGCGATGTCTGGAGTATTCTTCTCGATGAGCCAGCTACTTCAACTTATCTTGGGTTATTCTGCGTTACAATCTTCACTTCTGATGATTCCACTAATGCTGCCAATGATGGCACTTGGTCCATTTATTCCAAGTGTAGTTAAGAAGATTGGTGCGCGAAATGTTATTGCAATCGGCCTTACTATGACCGCTGCGGCATTCCTCGTTATGGCCACCTGGAACAAAGACATGACCTATTGGCACCTATTTGGCACCATGATTGTTATGATGGCGGGTATTTCAGCTGCTATGACACCAGGAACGAACATTCTGATGGCCTCAGTGCCACGGAATCGTTCAGGAATGGGTTCAGCAATGAATGACACCACGCGCGAGCTAGGAAGCGCTCTAGGCGTTGCCGTGCTTGGTGCTGTACTAAGTGCATCGTACGAAAATGAAATTCGTGAGACGGCTGCGAAATTTGTCGGACCAATTAAAGACGGGCTTGAAAGTTCGTTGGCAGTTGCGTTACAAGTTGCCGACAAGCTTGGCCCAATGGCTGGTGGTGTAGCCGATGCTGCTAAGGATGCTTTTATGAGCGGCCTAACACATGCGGCACTGGTAGCGGCGGTTATTATCTTCGGTGCAGCAATTATCGCTTTCGTTGGTTTGCCTAAGGAGCATAAGGTTGGGGACGATACGATTTAGTAGATATCGGTTTGCTGAACGATCCTTATTCGCAAGCAATCCCATCGCCATCACGATCTAACCCGTAAATGTCGGAACCAATAACCGAAGCAGTTCCATATAGGTACTCGGGCCCATTGCCGCTACCACCACCGCAGTCAACATCACTTGCGATGGGTACGCAGCCAGAATAATTGGGGTCGCATTTTGAAGTAACCTTTTTAGCAACTGGGGCGACGTATGTGCCGATAGAGGTCACTTCTGCGACGGGAGTCTTGGTTACGGTTTCATTGACTATTTCTTTGTTGGTTTCAACTCCGTCCGTAAGAGTTAGCTTATATGTGATGGTCTTAACACCGTCTACGCCCGCTGTAGTTATTGAAGTAGCTCCTTTGGTTAGGGCGCCATCTTCTTTAGAGGTTTTATCGAAGGCAATTGTTTGCGTTTCCTCAGTTTCTTTATAAGTGATGCTCGGGCTAGCGTCGACCTTCGATTCCTGTGATGGAGTTTGCTTCGTGTCGGGCTGAACCGTAGGGCTGTTGTTGATTGCGCTTGCCACGCCACTTATTGCAAAAACCGCAAACACCGAAACGAGAACTCCAATTACTTTTTCCCGTCGCGTCAAGTTCGTCCAAGATTTAGCCATGTTACCTCCTAAGTAAGTTAACTAAATAATAAGCCTAATATCAGAAAAAATCCATTATTTATGAATAACACCTATTAAAGTTGGCTGTATTCTATTGAACAATAACCTGAACTTTAGGTTTTTTTCGCAACAAGGCGCATAATAGAAGCAATACTGCCGATAACCAGAAAGCTTACCGTGAATAGTTCTAGAGTCTACACAACCCAAAGGGCCAAAGATTTCCTAACCTCTGCAGAGGGGATTGCTGCTCATGCAGCTTTACTAGAAATGGAAAAAGATAAGGGATACAAGACTGTATCAACCTATTCTCCAGCTTCTGAAGACGGCCACTTGTCATTTATCGATAAGCACATGAACTACCTATCTTCACACGCCGGTGTGAATGCAGCGCAATACGTTTCGAACTTGCGTCTTATTACTAAAATTCGTTCATAGTCAATTATTTAGAAATTGCGGATACCAACCCTGCCACCGTCAGTAGCGTTGGTGAGTCCTGGCGAGCCAGCTGTAAGGAAATAGCCAGCCCAGGTTGTCGGGTTAGCCCCGCCTGTGAAAACAGGAGTGCCGTTAAAGTTGCTGCCAGATGCGCCACTGACGAACATGTTGTTTCGGTTTACTGAAGCGGTTGATCCGTTGTTGAGGTTGATGCCAGCCATAACAATATTATTCTCGACAACTGTGCCGCTACCCGCTGGGTCGACGGTTTTATGGTTCAGGTCCACCAGTCCGCACATACCACTGTATTCACAAGTACTACGCTTTACGAGCGTGTTGTAGCGAATAATAGAGTTAGTGTCAGAGTATAATTCTATTCCGTTGCGCCCGCCAACAAGATCAATGACATTATATTCAAGCGTAACGTTTGATACACCATCATAGGCAACGATGCCATCTGCTGAGTGGTGGATGTAGTTTCCGCGTAAGATTGCACCGTTAGCACTCAGTAGCTGAACTGCGTCGGTGTGCGAGCAGTCGTCGGCACTTTTTTCATCGATATTGCGAAACTCATTTCGTAGCGCTGTAAAGCCTGTGCCTGCTTGAATACCATCAGTGTTGCCACCTTCAAATAAAGAATCTTGGATAGTTACCCCAGAAGTGGTGTTCCCGGAATATGAAAAGTGAATGCGGGCAGGGGATGCGGTGCAGGTACTGTTGGTATCAATATTATTGTGCGTGTTAGAGGCTAGAAGGATATTGGAGTTGGCGATGTACTCAAACTGCAGTGCACCTGTAAATGTAGAATTCTTAATTGTAATGTTTTTTGGATTGTTCGTATCTGAATAGTTGCCAGAATTACCCACTACGTCACCGCCGGTAATTGTTAAGCCATCGATGGTGAAATCTTTGTCGCCAGATCTAAACTCTAAATACATGGATGGCGTTGCGCCAGATTGTTTAGTGATTGTAACTGCCTTAGCTGTTCCTGTGAATGTTCCATAGCTTCCAGAAGCAAGGCAGATTACCTTTCCAGTGGCTGCTGCTGATAATTGGGTGGAGAAATTTGCTGTCGTTGCATTGTAATCGCAGGTGACCGGGTCGGTGTTGACCGGGCCAAATCTTATTGCAGTCGAGCCGGAGGCGGATGTGTCTGATACTTGAGTGACGTTAGTTTGTGTGCCGGATTCGGCCTCTAGGTTAGTGTTGGTAGCGGCGTTAAGTGTCGCGACGAATATAATGCATGCAACAATGGCGAAAGATGCAACCCCAACCGCAATAGGTAGCCTGTAAGTATGTATCGTCGTAAATATACGGTTCATAATTACACAAAATTATACCAGACTAACAAACGAATATACAGCCTAGATTAAGAATTTTGTCAGCGGCGTCGTCGCCAATAGAAAATAGCCTCAACTAAGTTAAGGCTATTAATCATATCTTGGTGCGCGCGAAAGGACTTGAACCTTCACGCCCGAAAGCACTAGCTCCTAAGGCTAGCGTGTCTACCAATTCCACCACGCGCGCATACATAGATTGTCAAAACGCTAGCGTGTCTACGAATATTACGTAATCCACCCCGAGCGCATTAGATATCATTATACCAGAAAATCCGTGCTTTCAAAGCATATAGAGCTAGAAAATAGCCTCTTTTAGATGTTATGCTTGTGCTATTATAGAATCAAGATCGAACCAAAATTGACAGGGACGGGGAAATGAATAAAATTGCAGTCTATCTGAACGAACATTTACTTGGTGAAGTGAATAGCTCAAAAGCGCTTCGTAAACGGTTTTCTACCGATGCCAGTGTGCTTACTATTACACCGGAAATTGTCGCGTTTCCTAGGGTTACAAACGATGTGCGTAAAATTGCACGTTTTTCTTGGCAGCTAGCCGAAAAGGGTCATGTTTTGCCTATTACAGTACGCGGCTTTGGCGGTGATACTACTGGCGCGGCTATCGGTAAGGGCGTTCTTATTAATACCTCAGCCTACTTAAATGACATTATTCAATTAGCGCCAAAGGATCGCTTGGTCCATGTTCAGCCTGGTGCAAGCCTCGAATCGGTTGACGCTGCCTTGAAATGGCAAGGCCTGGCCTTGGTTGGCTCTCAGCGCCGCGAGAATCGTTCGGCTACCGTTGGTGGCGTTATCGCTAACGACAGCCTAGGCGTCAACGGCTCACTGGCGACCGCACTCGAAAAGCTTGAAGTTGTGTTAGCTAATGGCGACCTGATTGAAACCGGTAAGCTGAGCAAACGTGATTTAAGCAAAAAACTCGGCCTTCAAACGTTTGAAGGTGAAATCTACCGCAAGCTTGAAGGGTTGCTTGAAGATAACGAAGCGCTTATTAAGCAAATTCGCGAAGACACTACCCCCGACAATACAGGCTATAAAGGTATTGCCTCGGTTAAAGCCAAGGATGGCTCCTTCGACCTGACCTCATTGTTCATTGGTAGCCAGGGTACGCTTGGCATCATTTCTGAAATTGTTATTAAAGCTGATTACTTCAGTAACGATAATACCCACGTCGCAATTGTCGTCGACTCACTACAAAATGGTCGCGACCTTTCAGACCGTATCAGCGAGTTACAGCCGACTGAACTCATGATTTACGAAGGTGAACTATTCCGTCGTGCGCACAAGCAAGGTGTTCAATTTGCTGCTTTGGGGGACGTTAGCCAAATTGGTGCTGTGGTGTATGTTCGATTTAACGACATCAGCGACCGGGCGCAGATTAACAAGCTAAAGAAACTGCGCAAGCTTTTGAAGAAGGCCAGCCTTGGCGCCGTCGACTCTACCGAGCGCGCCGAAGAAGAGTTTGATGTTATTACGGGCATTACTCGTAGTTTACACCTAGGTGCGACCGACGAAACAATCTCCATCCCGCTACTTGATGGCTCATATATACCAGCCGATCGCCGCGAAGAATTTGAAGAAGGCTTCAAGACGCTTGCCGAAAAACACCACCAAGAAATGCCACTAGCTCTTAATGCCATTAACGGCACGTATGAAGTATTCCCAATTTTGAAACTCGATTCAGTAGGGGACAAGCAGAAGCTATTCAAACTACTTGTTGAGTATGCAAACCTAGTCGATAGCTGCCGCGGTGCATTTGCGAGTGACGGTGCAGAAGGTCGCTTAAAAGCTAACGCTGCCTGGTCAACACTCGACCCGGCTCACGTTGATTTGTATGACCAGCTGCGCGCAATCTTTGACCCATTCAAAACACTTAACCCTGGCGTCAAACAAAAGAATGACATCCGCACCCTCGTCGCCGACCTCCGTACTAGCTACGACCCATCGGACTTGATTACTTAACAAACACTAGTAAACTTGCTATAATTCGTGAGTTGCATACGGATATGGCGGCCCTATAGATAATCGTAGACGCGCCGCGCGCAGATAGTATGCGGATATGGCGGAATTGGTAGACGCGCTAGCTTCAGGTGCTAGTGTCCGCAAGGACGTGGAGGTTCAAGTCCTCTTATCCGCACCAACATTACAAGACCTCTTTGAAGGTCTTTTAATTTTCTTAAAACAATAATAAAACTTGCATATACATTAGGATAAGCTGTATAGTGGCCACATATACAATCAACGACGACAATGTTTGGAGGAAGTATGGGTTTTGGTAGTGGCGGTTCAGGTTCAATAAGTAGCTCGACTGACGTAGCATTAAATACGCCGGCTTTAAATGAGCAGCTTGTATATAATTCGAGTACACAAAAGTGGCAAAACGGCCCCGTTGCATCGTATTTAATCGAAACCGTTCGCACTGTCGCGACTTCGGGCGCAACCCAGACGATACCTGACGTCTCAACCGCGACGGTCCATAACATTACTTTGACTGCGAACTGTACGTTCACGTTTCCTACGGCTACTGCCGGTAAAAGCTTTACGATACGACTGACACAGGGTAGTGGCGGATTCACAGCTACGTGGCCAGCGTCGGTTGCTTGGCCAAGTGCTACTGCGCCTATCGTAACAACGACTACTGGAAAGCGAGATTTCTTCTCGTTTACCTGTACGGCTAGCGGTGAATGGTTTGGCTTTGTCGCTGGGCAGAATTACTAGGTAGGCGCATCATGGCTGCTATCGCACAACGAATTCAACGAGGCGCAATCGGGGTGATCTATCTTCAGCCAAAAACTGCCTCCGTCTCCCAGAACAATAATGTCGTCGTGTCTTTATTTGTTAACTCTCCAAAACCTATTACAGTTGTTGAAGTGAACTTATTGTACGATGGCGCTAAGCTAGAGTTCGTTAGTTTTGATGGATCGACATCGGCATTCGATAGTACCATCCAGGAAGTTGCAGGTAGCGGCTCTATTACCGTCGTTCGCGCAAAACTTGACCCTTCCGGTGTCTCGGGCACACTTCGTGTTTGTACGCTTACCTTTAAGGCCTTAGCAGCCAGTGGCACATCATCGGTACTAATTGTCTCGGGGAATGCTGCAATAGATGGCACCTATGCAACCCCAAGCCTTAGCGGTCCTTTGGTAGTTACATTTATATAGCTAAATAGTGGGCAAAAGTAAGCTATAATAAGCTAATGCAAAATACCCCTATTGGTGTTGGCCCGCACCCTCAACCGTGGCCTACTGACGCTCATTTCGACAAAGAACTCCTCGCAAAAGGCGACGACCGTAACGTTCTTGATAAATATCACTACTGGAAGGTAAGTGCCATTAAAGAAGATCTCGACAAAACTCGACTTCCTCTTGAAATTGCCATTGAAAACCTTACTCGCGACTACAACATGGGAACGATCGTTCGTTGTGGAAACGCTTTTAACATTCAACGCGTACACATTATTGGTCGCAAGCAATGGAATAAGCGCGGTGCGATGGTAACTGACCTTTATATGAATATTCTGTATCATGATGACGTTCAGGCGTTTAAGGCTTTGATGGATAAAGAAGCGCGTGAAATTATCGCTGTTGATATTGTTGAAGGTGCTGAAGAACTATCTTCGGTTGCACTACCTAACAAATCTGTACTTGTATTCGGAGCTGAAGGTCCAGGCCTGAGTAAAGAGTTACTATCTGTCGCTAAGCACACTGTTATGATTGAACAACTTGGTTCAACCCGCTCTATAAATGTTGGCGTCGCTGCTGGCATCGCTATGTACGCTTGGGTGCAACAACATTTCTTGACCCGCTAGATGTAGCGTGCGATAATTGAGGCATGGAAGAAACTCGACAAGTGCCTGAACTGGTGCACGTCCTGCGACACTCTTTTCGACCGAGCGAGCAGCTCGGAAGAGCCCTAGAACTTTTTGTGCCACCCGAATCGAGACGGCTACAGTCAAGTCCTGAAATTAAATCTCTCGCTATGCTAGCACTTGACGGCTACTCGCATGCCAACCATGCATATACGACAGACCTAATTAAGGCGCGTAAGGCGATAGACAACAGCCCAATGCGCTCATTCGAGATTACCCCTGATATCGATATTAGAAATATCAATGAAAATAATATTGATATTTTGTTGGGTGTCCAAAATAAGCTGGCTCTATATACACTCACTCGATTAACAAAAAATATTTTCAAGACGGAAGCAAGCTCAGGTAGAGACCCGGCTGACCCGATGTTCTCGGTATTCGCGCGTATAAATTCGTCCGTTCCAATAACGCCAGAGTTTCAACAAGAGGCACTTGAGCACTATAGCCAGATATATCAACAGTTGGCCCCAAAGCACTTAATGAGCATTCATACTCAAGGCGTAATTGGCAATGACCAATGGTTGGCGATGAAACGTATTAATATGCTGGATGATAGTACGTAACCCTTGCGCTAACCCCTGTAACATGGGACAATAAACCTCATATGGCAACACTTTCCTCACAACCCTACAAAGGCACTCGCGATTATTATCCTGAACAGAAACGGGTACAAAATTATATATTCAACACATGGCGCACTGTCGTAGAGAGTTTCGGTTACGAGGAATACGGCGCACCAATACTTGAGCCACTTGAGATTTATGCTGCTAAAAGTGGTAATGAGCTAGTTAACGACCAGACCTACGTGTTTACCGACCGCGGTGACCGCACGGTGGCAATTCGCCCAGAGATGACCCCGACAATTAGCCGAATGGTAGCTGCTCGGCGTCAAGAGTTGGCGTACCCGGCTCGATTGTATTCAATCGCTAACTTTATGCGTTACGAGCGTCCTCAGCGTGGCCGCGAGCGCGAGTTTTGGCAACTCAACGTCGACCTATTCGGTGTTGATGATATTACGGCCGATGTCGAAGTCATTACTATTGCCGACGCTATCTTAAAAGCTTTTGGCGCTGGCAGAGACGACTACGTTATTCGGGTCAACAACCGCAAGTTTATCCACTTCATGATGGCACAGTACCTGGGCCTCGACATTGTCGCTGCTGGGCAGATGACCAAGCTGTTTGACCGACGCGGTAAGATTACCGAACAAGATTTCGAAGAGCAAGCAACGCTTATTTTAGGAGATGAAGCCACTGCGCAGATTCCAAAAATCAAGCAAGTTATTGATGCGAAGACGATCGAAGCACTTCCTGCTGAGCTACAAGCCTCAACATCACTTGATGAAATTAAAGCTGTATTCGCCGGCCTTGCAAAACAAAATGTGACGAACGCTATTTTTGACGCAACGTTAATGCGTGGCCTCGATTACTACACGGGTACTGTTTTTGAAGCCTTCGATACCCACCCGGACAACAACCGATCGCTATTTGGCGGTGGCCGTTACGACGGACTAGTTGGCTTGTTCGGTGCCGAACCTTTGAGCGCTGTTGGCATGGCCCCGGGCAACACTATGATTGAGAACTTCTTGGCGGTTCACAATTTAATACCCGAAGATCGCTCGTTAACTGACATCTACGTCGTTGTTATTGGCGCAGCCCTTGATGGTGCTAACGATGTTGCAACTCAACTTCGCAAGGCTGGTGTTAAAACTGAAGTTGATATTACGGGCCGTAAACTTGATAAGCAAATGAAAACCGCTTTGAAAAAGTTAATACCAAATATTTTATTTGTTGGTGAGTCTGAAGTTGAAAAGGGCGAATATACTCTTAAAAACCTTTCAAGCGAGACCGAAGAAAAGCTTGCCGTTCAGCAGATTATTGATAAGTTTTCTAACTAGGGCGGTTTGCTCACATAAACCACCTCTGTTACAATTATAAGAATGAAGACGACTGTAAAAAAACTATCTGAGACCAAAGTACAAGTTACTATTATTGTTGATGCAACTGAGCTTGCTGATGCTGAAAAAGTAGCCCTCGTAAAATTAAGTAATTCTGTGAAAGTCCCTGGCTTTCGTAAGGGCAAAGTACCTGCCAGCGTTGCTGCTAAGCACGTTGACCCACAGGCTTTGCAAGAACAACTTATGGATGATGCAATTAGCAAGGCTGTAGCCGAAGCTTTTGTTGCTGAAAAAATCCAAGCACTTGAACGCCCAACTGTTGATATTACAAAATACGTTCCTGGCGAATCACTTGAGTTTGTTGCTGAAGTAGATGTTTTACCAGCTGTTAAGCTCGGTGACTACAAAAAACTAACCGCAAAGGTTGGCAAGGTTTCAATTGACGACAGTGAAATTGATGAAATCCTTGGCCGTATGCAAACCGGCTTAGCTGAGAAGCAAGAAGTAACTCGTGCCGCTGAAGTTGGCGACGAAACTCTTATCGACTTCGTTGGTAAGAAAGACGGTGTCGCCTTTGACGGTGGTACTGGTACCGATTACACATTAAAGCTTGGTTCAAACCAATTTATTCCTGGCTTTGAAGAAGCGATTGTTGGCCACAGTGCAGGCGAACAATTCGACGTTGACCTAGCGTTCCCTGACGATTACCACGCCAAAGAACTTGCTGGTGAAAAAGTAACTTTCGTAGTTACACTTAAAAAATTAATCGCCCTGGAGCTTCCTGCGATTGATGACGAGCTTGCTAAAAAAGCTGGTCCATTCGAAAGCCTTAAAGAGCTAAAAGATGACATTACTCGTGAAGTTACCGCTCAAAAAGAAAAAGAACTTGGCGAAAAGCTTCGTGACGATTTAATTTCTGAATTAATCGAAAAAAGTACCGTCCCAGTTCCTGAAATTCTAGTTGAAGACCAAATGCGTTCAATCGAGCAAGACTTTGCCCAGAACCTTTCATACCGTGGCCTTGACCTTGATACCTACCTCACTTCTAACGGTTTCCCGAATGAAGAAGAATGGCGCACTAAAGAAGTTAAGCCAGCAGCCGAACGTCGTACCCAAGCTGGTTTGGTGCTTTCTGAGTTAAGTAAAGCTGAAAAGATTACAGCTACTGACGAAGAAATTGACGAACACGTCGCAATTCACCGTAAACAATACGAAAGCAACCCAGACACATTGAAGCAATTCGATACCCCTGAAGTTCGCCGCGACATTGCTAACCACTACGTGACCGAAAAAACAATCGAACGTCTCGTTGAGTTGAACGGTGGCGCTGCAGCTACTGGCCACAGCCACTAAAAAATAAAAGAAAAAAGAGCCGAACGAATCGGCTCTTGGGGCCCGAGCGTTTCAGCTCAGGCCCCTTTGTTTTGCGGGTCATTGAGTTATGACCCTGCGTTGATCCAGGAATGGATCTTATCTGACGGCCACACTAGCGCGTCAAACATAATTTGCCCAACACGTTCAATGAAACGATCGTAGGCGGGAAACACGCCACGTAGGGTGTACCTGTAACGATCAGACTTGATGAACAAAAACGCGAGGACGGCGATGACGACGCTCATGGCGGCAAACAGTGCAGCGACCACTATGCAAGCAATCGCTACGAGACCCATTGAGCCACCGATAATCAAAACGAAGAGCTGACTACCGGCCACTAACCAGTTGGTAGGTGGCGGAGTCGATCCGTCGGTTGCGATGGGTTCCGAGAAGGCGAGGGCTGCGATACTACCGAGGATGAGCATGGCTGCAATGGCAACCACCCACTTTCGGCTTTTTCTTGTTGCAAGGAACTTCTTTCCCATAATTATGCTCCAATTGATAGGTGAAAAGATTGATATCATTATAACACATTATTGTTAAATATGCAATGTATTAGCACTCACTTGCAACGAGTGCTAATTTTATTTATAATGAGAATATAAATGAGGGAAATGTATGAATAAGCCACATGGATACCTGGTTCCAACTGTTATTGAGCGCACCAGCGACGGCGAGCGTGCCTTTGATATTTACTCGCGTCTATTGAAGGACCGAATTATCTTCTTAGGAGAAGAGGTGAATGAGCACACTGCAAATATCGTTGTGGCACAACTTCTGTACCTCTCGTACGAAGACCCTAAGGCTGATATCAAGCTATATATTAATAGCCCGGGCGGTAGCGTATACGACGGCCTTGGTATCTTCGATACTATCCAATCAATCGCACCAGACGTTCAGACTATCGGTATTGGCCTCCAAGCCAGCATGGGCGCCTTCTTGCTTTCAAGTGGTACAAAAGGCAAGCGCTACGCTCTACCAAACAGCCGTATTATGATTCACCAACCATCAAGCGGCACACAGGGTAAAATTACCGATCAAGAAATTACCCTTCGTGAAGGCCTTTTCTTGAAGCAGCGTTTGAATGAAATTCTTGCGAAGAACACCGGTCAAAAACTTGCTAAGGTTGAAAAAGATGCCGATCGTGACTTCTGGATGAGTGCTGAAGAAGCAAAGAAGTACGGCTTGATTGACCAGATTGTCGATAAGGCGTAATGGCCGAAAAGCAGCCTACGCCAGAGATTAGACACTCATATAGACTTCAAGGTGATGACAAAAAGGCTAGTACAGTCTTTTCGTTAGCCGGAATAACGTACGGTGAAACTCGAATTGACGAAGAAGAGGTGAGTGTAAACCTCCAACCTCGAAACGAGATTACTATGGTGACCTACGGCCGCAAAGTCCTCGAAACCTTAAACCACTATGATTTCGAACGAGCATCCGACAATATGCGCGGTCAAATTGAAGGCATTGTTGCTTCATATGGCTACGGTGACGTTGTCGCCCGAAGCTACGCTGGCCGGCACACACCAGGACCTGTTCCTGAACAAGAATAATTGTAAACTTTTTCTTTGCCCAACCCCTTGCATATTTCCCAAAAAGGGTGCATACTAGCTACTAAGAAGTAGTGTAGCCCTGGGTATCTATGTCTTAAAACGAATTGGCAGTTT
>Ga0247810_10001578_pt1 | contig 14068 bp, 8 predicted proteins | sample UWRJL119311C1_FD_179918 | JGI IMG/M metagenome (GOLD analysis project Ga0247810, IMG submission 179918) | Plant litter microbial communities from Arlington Agricultural Research Station in Wisconsin, United States - UWRJ-L119-311C-1 | ecosystem: Environmental > Terrestrial > Plant litter >...
TGTGATTTTCCCATTGAATGATTTGATAACAATAGAATTCCATTCGCCATAAGGTTTTTCATTTTCGCTAAATTTGGGAGAAGTTACGCTGGCACCTGCCTCAACAAGTTTTCCATTCACTTTTGCAGTTACCTGGTCCAGAAAGATAAAATCGCCGGTAGTATTTTCTTTGATTTGAAACTGAATTCCTTTTGGCCAGATTTTATTAGGAGAATCTGAGGGTATGTTGTACATAACACCACTGTTTTTCTTGCTCTTTGTTTTAAACTGCTCTTCCATATTCCATCGGTATTCTAAACTAAGTTCAAAATTTTTATAACTTTTTGTAGACATTAGATAACCATTGGTTTCTCCATACATTCTAATCATTCCATTAGAGAAATCATATGCTTTTGAAGGCTCCAGCCTTTCACTGCTATTTTTTGTAAAAGCATACCAATCCTTAATGGATAAGCTTTTTTGTTGAACCGCACAGGAATTTAAAATTAAAAGAATGGCAAAAGCAGAAGTTATTTTTTGAAACATAAATAAGAATTTAAACGAAATTTATCTGATGGTTTAAAGCGTAAAAGTAAGAAATTGAAAACTTAGTAAGTTATTTGAAATTATTATTATTCAAATAAAATTAATACTTTTTATAGACTCAAAAAAGGTTTTATAAATGCAAGTATGATTAAAAAATAAAAAAAAGATTGTTTCACTCGGTGAGACAATCTCTTTTAAAGTATAACGCATTATTTTACAAAGTTTTAGTAGTTGTATTATTTTCAGTTGAGGAAAATCAAATTTTAAGAACAGATTTTAATATTTCATTCTAATTGGTTTTAAATCCCCAGATTTGTCCAACAGTTTCTCCGCCTTTGTTATCTTTTACAACTACTCTCCAGAAATATTCTTTTGCTGGTTGCAGGGTTACATCTGCCGTTTTTGTTGTATTTTTTTCACTTATTTTTGTGACAGGAGGATTTGCGGTTCCAAAATATACATCATAACTAAGAACATCATTTTCATCAGCATCAGCAGCATTCCATTTCAAAGAAGCAGTGGAAGTACTCAAGGTTGTGTTTACAACCGGACTAACCAATTCCGGAGAAAAAGGCAAATGGTTTATTAAGGCTTCACCAGCAGTATAAAATTTTCGGGTCTTGCTGTAGGCGCTGGATAGCCCTTCGCTATTTGTGGCTTTAATTCTCCAGTAGTAAGCAGTGTTTTTATCCAGTTCAATATCTTGAGAATTAGAATAACTTTCACCTGTTTCTGCAATTTGTGTAAATTGATTGTCCAGCGCTATTTCTACATGATAAATGATTTCACTCTTGTTTTTATCTTTAGACTGTTTCCATTCAAAACGAACGGTATTATCGACACATAACTTATTGTCGGCAGGTAAAGTCAATACAGGAATGGTTGGCGAACCATTTTCAGAATCGCCATCGTCTCCGCTGCAGGAAATGAATAAAAGTGCAATTATTGACAGGTATATAGAATTCTTCATTGTTTATCTTTTTATAATTTTTATTGTCTTAATACGTCCTAAGTGAATTTTAGCAATATAAATTCCGCTTGGCTGATTTTCGAGAGTTAATCGTGCAGTTCCGTTTTCTAAATTGTATTTTTTATTCGAGATCAGGCGGCCATCTAAAGAGTTTATTTCTATGTTGACTTCTTTGTAGGCTATAGGTAATTGAATATCAAAACTTCCTGAGGTAGGATTTGGATAAGCAGAAGCGGCCATGTCTAAATCGGTAATGTTTTCTTTGTAAGTACCTTCGCATTCTTTGGCTGTTTTAACTTCCAGTACACTGGCTCCTTCTGCAGATATTGAGAAACTTGGGGTCTCGGTTTGAAATTGCTCGACTCCATCAACCAAAACAGTGTAAGGGGCAGTTCCATCTGTAATTTCTACATTTACTTTTTTGGAGGCAATACTTGATTTTCCTGAAACGGTAGTGGCTTTTTCAATGATAAACGTATATTTTTGCTCAAAATCTTCATCAGGAATTGTAATTAAAACGGTGTAATTTCCTGGAGCCAAATTAGTTATTTTAAAGCTGTTGTCAATAAATGCAGTCGATTTTCCGTTTATACTGGCTATGTAGTCATAAGATTCATTTGCATATATATGGAGTTCTCCATTTTTTTCATTAACACAGGATTCACTTCTGGTTTCTACTGTAAAATTATTTGCAGGGATATTAAAACCGCATTGTGTTGAAAAAGAAGTGCTGGCATCTTTCTTATCTGACCAATTAGTATCAGCATACGATTTATTATCAACTTTAATACAATATAAATTTGGATTGTCTTTAAAATTAATAGAGGGAGTATTAAATTTTGTGTTATTTTTATTTTTTATGTTTAAGATGGTTAATTGGTTCGCTGAACAGTTTAAATCTGTTAAGACAGGGTTTTGACTAAGATTCAATTCTTCTATTTTATTAGTACTGCAATTTAATTTTGACAAAGCTTTGTTTTTCGAAAGAACAAGCTGGGTTAAATTATTTCCGGAAATATTCAGTGATGACAGAGCTGTATTGTAACTAAGGTCAATATTCTTAATTTTATTTACTGAAATATCAAGTGATGCCAGATTAACCAGATTTGAGATATCCAGACTATTAATCTGGTTTTTTGAGCAATTTATCTCTTTTAATTTATCGACCTGCCAGGTTGATAATGATGTTAATTTATTGTTGCTGCATAATAATGTTTCTAATTGCTCATTTTGAAAGAGGCTTAATGAGGTAATTGAATTATTGCTGATAGAAAACCATTTTAAGTCTTTAAAAATATAACTGGAAAAACTACCGCTTAATTTGTTGGAAGCTGCGTTTAAATGGGTAAGGGAAGTGCACAGTTCTATATCCAGGTCTGTTATTTGATTGGACTGGCATTCTATTTTTGTTAAGGTGGTGTTTTTATTCAGGTCCAATAGAGTCAATGCATTATTGGAACAGTTTAATTGGGTTAGTGCCTTGAATCCTTCTATTCCTTTTAAATTGGCAATTGAACTATTGGACACGTCTAACTGGGTTAATTTTTCTATACCAGAATTAGCAACCATACCATTTTTGCCATCAGTATCAATGCCCAGGGCGATGAGTTTAGTTTCAAAATTAGAATCATTAATTATGGTATATGCATTACAGTCATATGTGGTAAAAATTGCGGTACTATTTTTTTTACTACTCCAATTGGTGTTGGCATAAGCTACATCGTCAACTGTAATACAATTTAGATCATTATTAACATTAATATATAAGGTAGTTAAAAATGCGTTTTTGCCGTTTTTTATATTTAAACTGGTCAAATCATTCCACGAACAATCCAAGTAGGTCAAAGCTATATTTTTGCTTACATCTAAGCTGGTTAGATCATTACTTGAGCAATATAGCTCTTTTATACTAGTGTTTTTGCTAATATCTAAAGTGCTAAGATTATTGTATGAACAATTCAAAACAGTCAATGCTTTGAAATCTTCAATACCTTTAAGATTAGTAATAGATGTACTATTAAGATTTATTAAAGTGATTTTATCAATTTTATCGGTTTCAACTTTTCCATCTGCAACGTTATCATATCCTAAAGAAATTAACTTAGCCTCAAAATTGGTATCTGGAATTAGTGTGTAAACCCTACAGTCTAAGCTAAAACTAGCAGTAGCGTCTTTGGTAACTTTCCAGTTTTTGGTCGCCTTATCAACATCCAAAACTTGAATACAAGTCAGCGTTGCATTGTTAGAGCAGTTTAATGTTTTTATGGACGTATTTTTTGTTAAATCTAAATTCCTTAATGAATTTTTTGAACAATTTAAAGTTGTTAAGGCTTTGAAGCCTTCTAATCCAGTTAAATTTGTAATTGAGCTATTAGAAATGTCTAATGATGTTACTGTTTCAATACTGGAATTCACCACGTATCCGTTTTTACCATCTTTATCAATATTAAGTGCAATTAATTTGTCTTCAAAAAAGGCATCAGGAATTATTGTAATTGTAGCGCAGTCCTGATCTGTAAAATAGGCATGACTGTCTTTTGAACTTGTCCACTTCAAATTTGCAGCAGCTACATCATTAACAGTAATACAATTGAGATTTAAATTTCCAGTGCAATTTAAATTATTGAAATAAGTGTTTTGATTTTTTAAATTTAAATAAGTTAGTTTGTTTCCATTACAAGTTAAATTATTTAATTTTTTGTTTTTACTAAGGTCTATACTCGTTATTTTATTCGTATCACATCCCAATGTAGTTAAAGCCGAGTTGTTGCTCACATCAATAGCGGTAAGAAGATTAGAACTACAATATAGGTTTTTTAAAGCCGTATTTTTGCTAACATTTAAATTGGTAAGCTTATTAATATTACAATTTACAGTTTCTAAAGCGGTATTATTGCTTAAGTCTAAGCTTGTTAGTTGATTTGAATTACAATCTAAATTAGTAAGCTTTGTGTTTTTGCTTAAGTCTAAGCTGGTTAATTCATTTGAAGAACAGTTTAAAGAAGTAAGATTAATGTTTTTGCTTACATCTAAGGTTGAAATGTCTAGCGAATAAATATTTAAAGAGGTCAATGATGTAAAGTCCTGGATACCTGTTATATCTTTAATATCATTGTACCATGGAAGTTCCAATGATTTGATGGTGTTAATATTTTTTGTCAACACTTTGCCATCTACAGCAGTATCGAATCCGAGCGAAATTAATGTTTTCTCGAAATTAGAATCTGGGATTAATGTGTAAGAATTGCAATCTAAACTGAATTTATCTTTGGCTTCCTTGGTAGTTGTTATTTTTTTTTTGGCTGCATTAATATCGGCAACCTGTATACAAGTTAGGGTTGTATTATTAGAACAATTTAAAGAGGTCAAAACCGTATTTTTAGAAATATCGATATTTGATAGTACATTATTGGAACAGTCTAACGTTTTTAAAGAGGTAAATCCTTTTAAACCGGTTAAATCAGCAATCGAACTATTCGATATATTTAATGTGGTGAGAGCAGTAATACTCGAATTTAAAACCACGCCATTTTTACCATTTGTATCAATACCAAGGGCTATTAATTTGTCTTCAAATTTAGCATCAGGAATTTGAGTAACGGTAGAACATTCGAAAAGAGAAAATGTATTTTGCGCCGTATTTGCTTGATTATTCCATTTTCCTTTTGCATATTCAACATCGTCAACGATAGTACAAGTGAGCAAAGGATTATTGTTAAAATTTAACGTTCCTATTTTGTTGCTGGTTCCATTTTTAATGTTTAAAGATGTCAGTTCATTATTATTACAATAAATAGATGTTAAAGCTGTATTTTTGCTGAAGTCAAGGCTGGTAATTTTGTTTGACGAACAACTCAAATTGTTTAAAGCTATATTGCTGTTTGTATTTAAACTTGTTAATAGATTATTTGCTACATCTAAAGTTGTCAAAGCTGTACTTTTACTTATATCTATGCTTGTTAATTTATTACTAAAACAGGTTAAGGTTGTTAGAGCAGTATTTTTACTTACATCAAGACTTTTTAATTCATTGTACCTACAATCTAAATGTGTTAAAGCGGTAAAGTCCTGAATTCCTGTCAGATCAGTAATGGAACCGCTTGGAATATATAACGATTTGATACGGTTTATTTTTTTTGTTTCAATTTTCCCATCGATTACAGTATCGTATTTTAAGTAAACCAATTGATTCTCAAATTTTGAATCTGGGATTAATGTATACAGTCTGCAATCTAAATTGAATTTATTTTTGACATCCTGAGTGGTCGCTATGTTTGTTTTTGCCGCATTGATATCAGCGACCTGAATACAGGTTAATGCTGTGTTGCCGGAACAGTCTAAAGAGGTCAGAGCGGTGTTCTTAGAAACATCTATTCTGGGTATTAAATTGTTAGAACTGTTTAAGGTTTTTAAAGCAGTAAATCCTTCTAAACCATCTAAGTCAGTAATAGAACTATTCGATACATTTAATGTCGTAATTGTGGCAATACTGGAGTTTAAAACCAGTCCATTTTTACCATCAGTATCAATGCCAAGTGCTATTAATTTTTCTTCAAATTTAGTATCAGGAATTTGAGTAATGGACAAGCAGTCGTATGAAGAATATATTGCTGTCCCGTCTTTAACGTTGCTCCAGTTTTGGTTTGCATATGCAGCATCATCAACAGTTATACAGGAAAGAGAAACATTACCTCCTAAAAATAAACTGTATTTTGAAAGAGAAGTGTTTTTACCGTTTTTAATATTCAGATAAGTAAGCTGGTTACCGGCACAATCCAAACTGCTTAAAGCTGTATTCTTGCTTAAATCCAGACTTTTTATTGCATTATTTCGACAATTCATACTACTTAAACCAATATTCTTACTTACATCTAAACTAGTTATTTTATTAGAGTAGCAGTACAAGGATTCCAAAGCAATATTGTTGCTAAGATTTAAGCTGGTTAATTGATTGCTATAACAATTCAAAAATTTTAAAGCGGTATTTTTACTTAAATCCAGACTTGTTAGCTGATTACTTCCGCAACTTAAATCACTTAATGCTGAAAAATCCTGAATCCCTGTTAAATCGGTAATCGAAGAAAAGTCAATGGATAACTCTTTCACAGTGTTGACTTTTGAAGTTAATACTCTTCCGTCCGGTACATCATCAATTCCTAAAGTAATTAATTTAGTTTCAAACTTTGCGTCAGGAATAGTGGTATATTGTGCAAAAGCACTTGAACTCAATAACGAGAGAAATAATAAAAGTAATTTCGTTTTCATAAATATGTTTTTATTTAAAGCACCACAATATTACAATTCAGCTGTTTTTTAACACTCATCATTTATAGTGATTTTTATTACAAATAAAGCAGTAGCAATCTTTGTGAAATTTATGATAGGTAAGGCACTGTCATAAAACACCCTCTTAGTTTAAGATATGTGAAACTAAGAGTGGATGTAAATTGACTTTTGAAACGAATATTTTAGTTAGGTTTGAATTTCCAAATTTAGATACAGTCTGTTCTTGCAGCTAGTAAAGAAATCATGAGGAAACGGAATTTTTACAAGTAGAATCCCTTTTCACAAAAGATATGCTGAAGGGTAGGACACTCAGCTTCTATTTACTATTGTATAAATTTTCTCTTAATTGTTATTTATTTACAAAAGGTACATTTTACTTTAAACTCCTTATGTTTGGTGTTGCTGATTACGCCTTAAAATGTAAGAACTTATTTTCAAATAATGATGTTTACTGTTGTTTTTTTATAGGAAAATTTAGAATAATTTTGCGTACCCTCAAACTATTGTAAATTACTTTTTATACCTGTAGCATTATGAAACTTTTTTTTAAAGCCGTTCTAATATTTTGGTTTTTAGCTACCCAAAATATGCTGGCCCAGTCTGCCCCTGTAATTTCATACAGCGCAATAAATAAATTCACCTTAGGCCAAGCCATAATTCCTCTTATGCCCGATAATATAGGGGGCATGGTAAATGGAGTTCAGGTTTCAACTTTGGCAGGAAACAGTACAATAGGGGCACAGGATGGTGTCGGTGCAGATGCCGGCTTTTATGCCCCTTACGGTATGGTGATAGACGGCGCAGGAAATATCTTGGTGGCGGATAACTATAATCACAAAATCAGAAAAATTACACCCCAAGGTGCTGTTTCAACATTTGCGGGCACTGGTGTACCTGGATCAGCAAATGGATTACCATTGGTTGCTGGATTTAACTATCCGTCTTTTTTAGTCATGGATTCAGGAGGCAATTTGTATATAGCCGATACATCAAATAACAGAATCAGAAAAATAACTCCCTCAGGTATTGTATCCACATTTGCAGGAAGTGGTATAAAAGGTTTTGGTGATGGTCCTGCATTAGTGGCAGCATTTAATGGCCCTTGTGGTATGGTTTTCGATAAAGCCGGCAACCTGTATGTAAATGATCTTCTTAATCAAAGGATAAGAAAAATTACTCCCTTGGGTATGGTTTCCACATTAGCCGGCAACGGAACAGTTGGTGCTGCAGACGGAATGGGAGAGAAAGCTGCTTTTTCAGCACTGCGCGCAATTACAATTGATGATAATGAAAACCTGTATACGATAGATAGGGATAAGGTCAGAAAAATCACTCCCGTTGGTATGGTCACAACTTTTGTCGAAGATAATGCGGTTGACCCAAATAAAAGGGGTTTTCTGGATCTGGTATTGGATAAAGAAGGCAATTTATTGGTGACGGCAGTGAGTGACAACAAAATTAAAAAAATTTCACCCTCTGGTATAATAACGGATTTTGCAGGAGATGGTAATGCAGACACAGATGATGGTACCGGTGCAATCGCTTCAATTTATGGACCAAGTGGAATTGTGAAAAACAGTGTGGGCGATTTTTATGTTTCAACACTAAAAAATACAATAAGAAAGCTAACGGTTTCCAAAGGAACATTCAGGATTAGTCCGCCATTGCCGGAGGGATTATTTTTTGATGCTCAAAAGGGGATTATTAGCGGTACACCAAATGAACTGTCTCCTGAAACAGTTTATACTGTTAAAGCCGAAAACGAATATGGGAGTTCTGTTTTTAATATGAAAATAGCAGTTCATGATATTGCTCCTGTTATAAGTTATAATACACCCGCTGAATTTTTAAAAGAGGAAACCATTACGCCTTTAAATCCCGTTCTCAGTGGAGGGGCTGTAGAGTCATTTAGTATTTCCCCCGATCTTCCTCAGGGGTTGGTATTCGACGATAGTACCGGCAGTATATCAGGAACTCCGGCAATAGTATCCGCAAGGACTGTATATACGGTTTCGGCTGCGAATAGTGGAGGAATAGCAGTTTTTGAAATCGAGATCGCTGTAAAAAAAGCAGTGCCGGATAATAGCGATTTAATAATCGCTGAGGCAGTTACTCCCAATGGAGATGGCATCAATGATACCTGGGTCATAAAAAACATTGAAAATTATACAAATTCAGTTGTAAAGGTTTTTAATAGATGGGGTACTGAAGTGTTTGCGTCCAGAAATTACCAAAATGACTGGGACGGGCATTATAAAAACAAGGCGCAGTCACTCCCGGAATCCGGCTCTTATTATTATCAGATTGATGCAGATGGTAATGGATCTTACGAAAAGGAAGGTTGGATGTATATAACAAGATAAAGATAAAATTTTAAGAATGAAATTTCAAAAATACATAGTAGCGGCAGCTTTTATTTTATATAGCAGCATTGGTTTTGCGCAGCAGCAAAGTCTCTTTACAACATATCGTTATAATATGAACCTGGTTAATCCGGCTTATGCTGGTTTAGATCGTAAAACACTGTTTTCCAGTACCTTTCGTAACCAGTGGACAGGTATTAATGAAGCACCGCAGACACAGGCATTATCTTTTGGTACACCGGTAGGAAAGAATTTAGGTGTCGGATTATCAATGATGTATGATAAGACATTTATCGAAAAGCAGACTTTAGTAGGGGTAGATATTTCATATAAAGTTCAGGCAGGTCCTTTAACAGATCTTTATTTTGGTATTAAGGCAGGAGGAAATTCATATAATGTAAACACCTCTGGTCTGGAAACCTATAATATACAGTCAGATCCGGCTTTAAATTCCATTAGTCAGTTTAACCCAAACGTAGGCTTAGGGGTAGTTTTAAATAATGAAAAATATTATATAGCACTGTCTGTTCCCGCTGTATTGAATACAAAAAGAGCAAAAAACAATAATGAATATGCATTTGCTGCCTCAAACAGGCCTCATGTTTATTTAAGTAGTGGGTATAATTATGCTTTTGGCTCATCTGCAGAATTAGTTTTAAAACCCTCTTTTATGGCCCGATATGTAGAAGGCGCACCTGTTTCAGTTGATATAAATACAATGCTTCAGATAGATAAGTTTTTCGAAATAGGGGGAACTTATAGAATCGATAGGGCATTTGCTGGTATTGCAGGTTTAACAATAAGCAAACTTTTAACCATAGGATACGCTTACGAAGTAAGCACAAGAAACGAACTGGCAAGTGCCGGAAATACAAATGAATTTTTCTTGCGCTTTAAAATGTAAAGAGTAAGGCTATTATATATAAAAATATCTTTTGGATGATTAACAATAAGTAAGTTTTTTTTTATAAAAAAATAATATTTAGAGATTTTTAAAAATTGTTGGTTATATATTTGAAGAATATATTTACAAAATTTAAAAAATCTATGAAAAAATTACTATTAATTATTATGGCAATTAATTTTGCCGCTTGTTCGGATGAGAACACAGAAAAAAACGCACTGGTTGCAACAGCACCAAAAGGGGAAACTTTTAATCCGGATCCAACACCGGCGGACTATTTGAAAGCCAATTATCCTAAGTACATGGAAACATTGGATCTTGTAACAAAAAGCCAAAAAGCAAATACGGCAAAAACAGCCGCTTTTGTTAATACCTACGTACCGGATGCCAATTTCAGATCAGCATTGATTACAGCAGGAGCAGCTTTGGATGCAGTTCCGGGAGATAATTACATTGAAATTAACAATGCAACAGCTGCTTTAAACTTAGCAAACAAAGGCATAGCTAATTTTACCGGGATCAATAGTTTTACTTCACTAATTCAGCTTAGCGTTGCATATAATATCAATCCGGTTACGGGAACTGGGCTGACTGCCCTGGACATTTCTGGTCTGACTAATTTAATAATATTGGAATGCCAGGAAAATAAGTTAACAACACTAAATTTAAGTACAAATACCAAATTAGCTCAAATTTGGTGTCATAAGAATGAACTAACCAGTCTTACACTGCCTTCTTCAACCAATTTGTGGGGCGTTTGGTGTTATGAGAATCAGTTGACAACTTTAAACCTAAATGGAAACATCGGAATTACAGATCTTTTTACTCAAAAAAACAATTTAACATCATTTAATTTTGCACCGTTTATTAACCTGAAAAAAGCAAATGTTTCAAATAATAAGTGGGTAACTGTGAATTTTGATGCTAATGGGCAGCTAACGGCATTATGGTGTTTTTCGAATACTTTATTACAGCATTTGTACATGAGAAATGCGGGTGCTGATAAAATTGTAACTCAGGATTTCAGGTTTAATAGATCTCCAAATTACATTCATGTTCATTCACTCTGGTTTCCAGGCGCAGCTACTAGGTGGCCCGTTAAAAATGGTATCTTTGTTGAAAACTAATTCAAATAGCGACTAAAAAAAAGGAGCTGTCTCAACTTAGACAGCTCCTTTTTTTATAAAAATGCAATTAAATTTAGTTAATCACAACCCTTCTGAAAGTCAGGTTAATTCTCGGCAATACAGCTCGGGATGTTTTAGGAACCTGATGCTGCCAACAGCTGTTAGTCGTTCCGGCCATGAGTAAAAAAGATCCATGATGAAGCGGAATTTCAATTTGCGGAATATCTTTCAAAAATTTATGGCGAAGCTGGAATATTCTGGTCTCTCCAAAAGTAACGGAGGCAATATCCATGTTTTTATTACTGCTCGGGGTCTTGTCACTATGCCATCCCACACCGTCTTTTCCGTTGCGGTAAAGATTAAGCAATACGGCATTAAATTTTATATGGGTTTCATTTTCTACTCGCTGCCTGATGATTTGCAGTTCATTGGGCCACCTTTCATTAGATTCGTTTCCGTCTAAATTGGTGTCGCTGTACCAGGAAACCATTCTGGGTGCGGTAACTATTTTGTCGTACATAGGCATATCATATTTGTGCCATTGTGTTTGGTTCAGTAAAATGTTGTAATAATGATCGGATTCTTCTTTTGAAAAAAAATTGTCGATCAGGAATAAGTCAGCATCAGGAACATCAAATAGCTTTTTGCCTCCTGTACCGGTCGAAAACAATTCGGTATCGTTAAACAGCATCATCTTCATTGTTTTTTGAACACATAAAATTAGTACAGATAATAACAAATTTTCATATATTTGTGGTTATAAATTGTAACAAATCAATTATGTCCTTATTTTCAGATAACATCAGGGTTTTAAGGGTTAGGCACAAAATCTCTCAGGAGAAGCTGGCCGAGGGTCTTCAAATAACGAGAGGCAGATACGTTAAATACGAAGACGGTACTTCTGAAGCGCCTTATGATATATTAAAGAGAATTGCGTGGTATTTTCATATCAGTATAGATTTGCTGCTGTCGGTAGATATCCGAAAAATAGATATGCAGCATTTACTAAAACTCGAAGACAATAGATTGGTCTTGCCGATTCTGGTAGATCATGAAGGAGAAAATTTTATCGAAGTAGTAACCCAAAAAGTAAAAGCGGGTTATCTAAATGGCTATGCAGATCCTGAATATATTGAAAACCTGCAGCAGATCTCACTTCCTTTTTTGGGACCGGGCAAACACAGGGGCTTTCCTGTCGAAGGAGATTCAATGCCGCCACACGAAGACGGAAGCATCATTGTAGGTCGTTATATAGAACGATTAGGAGATGTGCAGGACGGTAAAACCTATATCCTCATTACCAAAAATGAAGGGATGGTGTATAAGCGCCTTAATAAAAATAAAAAAAACGCTTTGGTGTTAGAGTCTGATAATAGTTTTTACCCCAATTACGAAGTCAGGCTCTCAGATATTATAGAAATCTGGGAATACCGATGCAATATAGGGCGTAACGATAAGAAACAGGAATTAAATGAAATGGAGAGCATGAGAGAAATGCTTTTAGAGTTAAAGAGGGATGTTTCTGAAATTAAAAATAAAACTATATAATAAAAAGTATTTGCTGTAAGATATAAAAGTGCAAATCTTATTTTAAATAATGTCAATAAAATAAGCCTCAGAGAAATCTGAGGCTTATTTTATTAACTTTATCAAGATACCATTTTTGATGATTTAAAAGTTTTAATCTCTGGTTTTAGAGAATATTTTTATCCAAAGAGATGGTCATACAAAGTGTTTTTATCTAAAGTAATATTTTTTTTCAAAGGTGTCATAATAAAAATATAAGTTTCATTTTCAATTTGATAAAACAATATATTAGCGTTTAAATTTTTTAATCCATAATATTCTACTTTGCTGTATATTACTTTAGTATCCTGATTATTAATTTTGATAACATATTTATTAAAATTCATATCAAAGCTTTTGACAGTATCGTTATTTACTTGGTAGATTATCTCCTTATCCGAAAAAAAATCAATTTGATTAATTTTATAATTATCTTTAAACACTTCAGGACTCAGATTAACTTCGTATAATCCTTCGTCAATAGTAGAAAAATAACCAGAGGTGGGATAATTAGTTGATTGATGATGATTAAAAGTACAATTCTTAGAAACATTTTTAAGTTTTATTGCTATTAATGAATACTTCGACTGAATTTCAAATTGTGAAATTATAGAGTCCTTGTTTATTGTATAGCTGCCAATAGAAACATAGTCTTTTTTGAAAGGTATCAAGTTTTTTATTTTTATACTTGTGTTTGGAACAAAATTCATTTCATTCATTAAATTCATTTCATTTTCAATTATATGTTTTTTGCAACCTAAGAAAAGGAGGAATACTACTACTGCAAAGATAATTTTCATAATTAATTTTTTTAAAGCGAAGTTATTTAATTTTATAATTAAAATGCAAGAGTATAAATAAATACTACCGCCTCTTCTGCTGCTGTTTCTTCTGCTAAAAGAGGTATTGTTTCTGGTTGAAAAACAGCCAGTGCAAATTTACCCATTAACAAAAGGGTTTCACCACCAGGCCTAAAAGCAGCATCAAAGCCTCCACTTCTTCCATTTTTGCCCCTAATATTGTAATGATAACCTATTCCGTCCATACCGAAACTTATGCCCTGTGAAACATGGTCATCAGATGGCCACATAAATCTTAATCGACTATCTTTTGGTCTGTAATTTAGATTATGCCGTCCTAAATTTAATTGGTAATTTCTTCCCTCATCTTTGCGATTAAAGAAAGTATCGTTTATATCAAACATTTTTTGTTCACCAATTCTTAAAGATACGTAAGTTTTTAATTTAAATTGATCTCCTAAATCCGAACTCCACATTCCTTTTTTACCTGTTTGATGGGTTGAGGTATATGAGGTATATTTACTCAA
>Ga0247810_10001579_pt1 | contig 14058 bp, 8 predicted proteins | sample UWRJL119311C1_FD_179918 | JGI IMG/M metagenome (GOLD analysis project Ga0247810, IMG submission 179918) | Plant litter microbial communities from Arlington Agricultural Research Station in Wisconsin, United States - UWRJ-L119-311C-1 | ecosystem: Environmental > Terrestrial > Plant litter >...
ATAAAAGGAAAGTGGCATGGATGATTACGGGAAACCCGTAGTAATTGTTAAAGTTGTAATGCCATACATTTATAAAAGCTCAACTTTTAATAAAAATGGTAGCCAAGCTTACATCTCAAAGCAATGTCCGTTATTTTATGAAGTATAGGACACACCAATTATCTAATTTATTTCTGGAATAATAAACAGCAGCCAATTCATCTGGTGAATGAGGTTTAACTGTAAGATTTGCCAATTAAATCCTTTCAAACGTCCATAAAAAAAAGAGCTCGCAATTGCGAGCTCTTTTTTTTATGGAATGAACGAAAATTTACTACTTAAAGACCTCAGCATAATCTTTCCTCACATATTTCAATTCATTGCCAAATGTAACAATGGAAACAGTATCGCCGTTCACTACTCCTTTGCTAATCTCTTTGCTATAGCGGTTCGTAGCATCACCTATGGGATAAAAAGCTTCTGTAAAGAGCGTATTGCCCTCGAGATAAAACTTTCCCCCATAATAAACCGATTCCCTGGAACGCGTATACTTGCCGTGGAACTTTACAGAACTGATCTTATAAAAACCATCGCTTTCAAAAATTATAATCTTAGGATTGGAGCGTTCTGACTCATTTGCATCCTTGTCAAATACCTGTACATATAGTGCAGTAGTATCAATAAGTTTGGAATCCTCAGCCGTCATCTTCTTTTTAAACGTATACGAACCCGGAGGGATTATAGGCTCCCCGTTCGCATTCTTGTGAAGTTTCTGCGAACAGGAGCCTAAAAATAGTAATAGTATGGAACAATATTTTACCATGTCGTAAAAGGATTTACTGTTTTATATTGGAAGTAACCCGACCAATTATTATTCTGCATTTCAAACATACGCTGTTTTGCTACAAATGTCCCATGAATCGCAACATTCTGTATCGCATGCCTGATCCACTCACTATTAGTACCCAAACGATACCCCTTATAACCTACAGAAAGCGCTCCTAATCTGTATTTTGGTCCTGTTTCCAATACCAATCCATTTTTATAATGCTCTCCATAATTACCCGGTGTCCATGGGCCTACCTCTCCTTCAACACCGTCATGCTGTCCGGAATTCTCATATTTATAGTACTCTTTGGTTCGCTTACCTGTAAACAGATTAAAACCTATAGAATACTCCTTAACACTCAGCTGTAACGCAGCGGTCCTGTACATATCATTACCGTCACCATTAATACCGCTGAACGGCTTACCATCATTTTCATACAAAGCCTTAAAGTCATTGAAATGTAATCCTAAAGATCCGATTCTTTGTGTAAAATCGCCATAAAACTTACTGCTTCCTACACTGACTCCTGTTTTACCATCATCCCAGGAAATTAAATATGAACTTCTGACTTCCATTTTATTTTTGCCAAAGCCATTGTAATCGCCATATTCCATGATACCAATCCCTCTTGAGAAGGTCCAGTTCCCATCACTATAACTTACCCCAAAATTCACGCCAACACCGGAAGCATTTCCAAATGCAATTGATGCCGACAACGTAAAACTCCAATCTCCAATAGGTACAGTAATTGCCGGCATGAATCCCGCGACAAAGGCCGATGCTACAGACTGCCCCAATGTAGCCGTAAAGACACTCGCCGGTGCTATCGCTCCCGTGACTCCTCCTATAATTGCACCGCCCACAATCGCCATTCCGAATTTACCCCAACTCCAGTCACCGGTCTGTATCGCCTGTGCTATATAAGCAGCACCTCCCGATGCCGCACCAATAATAGCCCCAATAATAATCGCTGCCCAGAAGAATTCACCATTGGCATCGGTATATTTTAAAGGGTTGTTAAGCGCATATCCATAACGGTTAAAATTCTGTGTGTTAAATGGGTCCTGTATAAAATTATCCGGCTGTAAAAAACGGTGTACCACCGGATCATACAAACGCGCATTCATATGGATCAGGTTGACTCCCTGTAAATGCTCATGCCCTGTATATCCTCTATCAATTACCGTTAGTTTGTTTAACGTATTGCCGACACCATCCTGCACCCTGATAATATTACCCCAGGCATCAAACAATCGTTTTTCCACTACCGCTGCTGCCTGATCGGTTATAGCCACAATACTGCCCTGATGGTCCCTATGCAGGTATAGATACTGCTGGGTAGTACCATCACTTTTTAGGATTACAGGCGCTGTATAAGCCGTTCCTCCTACATAGGTAATAAACTCAACCTCATTGGTAACCATATTCCGCTTGATCTCCATAGTCCCATCGACAGAATAATACTTGCGCATGCCGCGTTGGTTCTTGTCTTCCTGAAGCCCGCCATAATACATGGTAGAACGGCTGTTGTTCATATTGTATTCAAAACTGATCTTGTCTTTATTGTCTTCTTTAATATCTATTGGGCTCTTGAATACATTATACGTGATATTCAGGTTGCTTCTACCCAGATAATAAGCATTGGCATCCGTTCCTAATTCTATAGAGGTATTCTGGAATTTCTTGGCATTATTGGTATAATTATATTGCCCTACATTGTTGGCATCAATTCTACCCAACTCATCATAGGTCTGCGTACTTGATTTCTCCAAAGTAATCTTAACATCATCCAATGAGAAAGCCATAAAAGCTGATGCAGGTGCGGTAGCACTGTAAACTGTAAACTTGACATAAACCTGTGAATAGGTAGATACAGTGGTGCCAAATCCAAAAGCACCGTTGCCTATAGGCATTCCAAGCGTACTGTAATTATACAATTGCCCTGTTACCGGATCTTTTTCGTAAAAAGAGATTCGTAGCGAAGCCCCTCCAGCACTTGCATGTAGAGTAACGTTTCCTTTGATATTGATTTTCTGTCCCGCAACTGCATTAACCAATACAAGTTTTTCAACTCCTGTATTTTGACCATTTGCAGATACCTGTAGCTTACCGCCCGGATTCGTAATCGAACCTCCTGTAGGAAGTGATTGGAAGCCTTGTATACCTGCATTAAAATTACAGTCACACAACATATCCCCTGTCTCCCTCCAAGCCGTCAGTCGGTCTAAATTGTCATAGGTAAACGATTCCCAATAATCAAACAGGCTGTTCGTACGATACGATACATTGCCTGTCTGGGGCGTAAACGTATTATTCAAGGTCATCACATTTACAGTAGGTGTAGTAATCTTGTCGTGTTTAAGCTGGGTTGGAAAACCGTATTGGTCATAGGTATTGGTTACATCAATACCATTTCCATAACTCGCATTTGTTACTTCTCCCCTGGCATTGACTTTTGTAGTCTGCCATAATACCTGGCTTGTAGCATCGTCTAAGATCTGCCACTGGAAACCGTTTTTATAGGTCTTCCTGATCCATTTGTCTGACCTCTTGTCATCCGCTGTATTGTATGCGGTATACAGTTCCTTTTCCGGCCTTCCAAAGTCATCAAACTGTATCGCTCTTTGGTAATAAGCCTGAAAACCGCTTTCGTCATAAAAGTTCATCCTTCTGTAATTATCATACGCATAATTATAAATGGTATAATAACCTGCTGTAAAATCATCAAAACGGGTTAACGTCAATAATTTTGTTGCTGTATCAAAAGTATAAGTGGTTTTAGAATTCGTCGTATCGCCGCCGGTTCCTATTATTGTTTTCTGGGTAATCTTTCCTGTATTATCAATCGTATAAGTTGTTGCTCCTTTGGGTGTAGTCTCTTTGGTTGTCTCACCAAACTCATTATAGGTATATACATAAACACCCGCAGTAGGATCTGTCATTTTGGTTTTCCTACCCCATCCGTCCTGCTCCAGCAATATGGAAACACCTCCAAACAGGGTCTCCTTCAGGTTTGAATTCGGAAAATACTTATACGTTACCGTACCGCCATTGTCTGTCATCGATAGTATATTGCCTACAGAGTTTTTGGTAGTAACCACATTTTTAATTCCATCATTGGTCGTAGTAGTCAGGCCGCTATAACTGATAGTAGTCGTCTTACCCGTCGGCTCTACGATTGAAGTAGGACGCCCGTAGGTATCATAAGTTGTGGTAGTAGCCAATCCTGAAAATGCAGGGGCTGTTGCCAAAACAGGTTCGTAAGCCTTATTTGCCCTGTCATAGATATCATAAACATAAGTACGCCATTTGATATTCGGTTCTGATGATACATCGTTTATGGTACGCACTCCTTCTGCTATTTTCCTGCCTAATTCGTCATAGCGGGTATAACTGGCCGAATTGTCATCTCCTGTAGTAGTTGTGGTATAAATTCCACTGCTTCCAATAGCCTGCCAGGAATACACATAATTTGTGGCTTTGCCTAAATAGTCAATTGCCTTTCTCTTCTTGCCCCAGGTATCATATTCAAAAGTGGTGGTCAATGGATAGCCCGCATTCGATGGAGCCGTTTCGGTAATTAACAGGCCATTACTTGTATTGTAGGCAAAACTTGTTATCTGTCCTTCAATATCTGTAGACGACGTCATAAACCTACCCGATGGATCAAACGTATAGTACGTAATACGCGGTGAAAGCCCCACAGCCGTAATCGTTTTTTTGGTAATGTTTCCAAACGTATCAAATGAATTATCCTCAGTGAGATAATTGGTCAGATGTCCTTTTTTCTTTACCTGTGATAATAGGTGGGATGACGTATAACTGTAAAGCTCTTCCCCAGTCATGGTATTGCCATCATGAGTCGCCGAAGTCGTTTTTTTCTTTGGCCTTCCGATATAATAAGGTGAAGCGGAAGGTTGATTATCATACTCTACCCTAACCACATCAGTCTGTTCGACAGTTCCGCCATTTTTGGATACGGCATTTGAAATTACCGGATTGTTGTAATTATCATAAGTTGTTGTCACTTCCCTGGTTGTGTTTTCCAATCCGTTCGCAGTAACAGAGAATGTATTTTTGATTTTATAAACTTTGTTGGGTAACAGCTCGTCTTCATAAGTCATATCTGATTTACTTATAAAACTCGTAGGAATGTAACTTGTAAAATTGCCTGATGTTTCTCCCAATACGGTAAAGGTTTGGGTCACGGCTCCCCTCTTATTAATGATATCGTGAACAGAAATAGAAGATATAGCCGGGAAAGTATCGTTAAACCAATTGGTTTTAGCTATTCCCCTAAATCCTAAGAATCCAAGTCCCTGTGAATTTAAAACTGCCCCATAATATTTAAACTTCTGTTTTTTATATTGGCTCGGGGTAACTTCCTCTAACATCGATACAACCTGAAAGCCTGGAGAGACGTTGATATCGAAATTAGGATAATTCTCTGTATAGGCAGATGAAGTAAACGCACCATCGTAATAGTATTCTCCATTTTCCAATCCAGAATAGGTAATAACACTCTTTGTTCCATTACCAAGCGTAATAGATTTTAGCCTTACATCTTTCCTGTTGTCCTTGGTAGATTTAAAGGTACGGATCGTACTGCCTGAAATCAATGCGTACTCCAAATTTTGGTTGACATTGTTATGGTCCAAAAATACCGGAAGGGGATTCCTCCTGATACCACCATATTGCGCATTGGTATTGGCTAAATTGAACCCTATTGTGCCTCCCGTAGTATATTTATTTTCCATCAATACCAGTTTGGTGATCTGAGGATTGCCATAGTTGGTGTAATCTGCCCCACCATTGGTCATCACATATTCTACAGTGAGGTTTTGCTGGTACAAGATATCCGATTTGCCATCGCCATTAAAATCATTGACTACATAGCTGTGCTCATTCAAACTATACGTATAAATGCTATAGCCTACAACTCCATAATAGCCTGCTGAAGCGACATAATAGGAAAGGCCAATACTGGTATTTACTTTATTAAAGCCCGTTCCTGTAGAAAAGAAGAAACTCCAGTTATCGGAATTATCTACCTGTGGTATCACAAAATCGGTCTTTCCATCTCCATTAAAGTCACCCATATATCTGGGTTTGGTAGAAATGATATGGGTATCTGAAGTACTTGAAAGTTGTACAAATTGTTTATTCTCATTCAAATAATACACCTTTACAGAGCCTGAATCAAATACCATAATATCTGTTTTGCCATCACCGTTGACATCTGCAACTACAAACTTACTGCTTGAAGTCGTAGAAAGCACTCCTGATGAATTCACAAAACCATCAGTAATCCTTCTGTCAAGATTGACGAAATAGGATTTCCCCGGAGTATTCGAAATCGTATGGGTAGTACAGGCATTGTAATAGGAAGCACTGACTGCCTTTTCAATCACGACTGCATCTGTTAGCCCATCACCATTAAAATCTCCACTTAAATATTCCTTAGGTATTTCTCTTGTTATGGAAATCCAGGGGCCTAAGTCAGGATCTATTGGTTCTACCGGAGTCCACGGATCTACAGGGGTCCAGGGATCTACCGGAGTTCCAGGATTACCGGGATTAACGATAACCGGATCAGTCGGATTAGGGTCAAGGCTTGGGTCTAGACTTGGGGTAACCGGTTCCAATCCTCCCTTCCCTTTATTAGCAGTATCAACAGCCGCAACTTTTCCTCCAAATCCGGGATCAAACGGATCAATACCCGGATCGATATAAGGATCTCCTGGATTGATCGGCCCTCCAACGCAAGGTTCGCTATAATAGCCTCCTACCAGTTTTGGAAACTCATAGGTCTTGTCATACTGAAAATAAATAGGGCTTACCGTACCGGCAGAATAGTTTTTAAACGTTGTTACATTTGTAGAAGTATTGTGTTGTATCGCACACCAACCCTGCATAGGCATCATTTTCTCATTCCAGCTCAACCAGGAAGTAGGGAAAATGTCCTTAAACAAACCTATGTTGTGCTCCGCCCCAATATTAGTGCCTGTACCTTGTATATCTGTAAATAGCCAGTATTTGGTTTTGATCGTTGCCCCATAGGTAGGATATATAATCATATCCATTTTACCATCACCATCAAAATCACCATTAATATAACTCGCATTGGCAGAATTGATATCATTTAGGCTAAGCGATATTGGGCTACTGATAGCAAAAAGATCGGTATTCGTCGTTGTATCATAAGTAAATACGGTAGGATTAAAAAACTTCGTATTATCTCCGTTCCTTTCCATTACACTTGTAAGTCTTTCATAACCTAAAGAGTTCACATCATGTGTCAGCATATAGTTCCTGAAAGCGACAGCATTTCCTTTTACCCTGATTTCACTTAAGATGGTGTTCCTTATAAAACTTTGCCCTCCTATATAAGCCTGTTCGGTTCTCTGTCTGGTTTTGTAAACAAACAGTATTTCATTTATAGGTGTATTGCTTGATATGGCGCCATATTTAATGGCTGTTATGGCAATATTATTATTAGAGATACTATACTCATAGTTGATCCTGACTCCTTGGGGATTCTGCCAATAGCTGATAGCCCAATCAGTCAATGTACGTGAATTGGTTGCACTGCCATATTGCGCACTGGAACCGTCAGGATATTGGATTATAAAATACGCCGGCCCGTAAGCGGTGCCATTAGGATGGGTACCGTATCCCGTAATCTGTACATTCGAAAAACTCTCCGTTTCATAAACAGTGCCCGCCGCTCCATAAACCCCGGTGGTACCGTTTTTAACGATCAGCCTTTGTCCGTCGAGAGCAAACCGGTCTGAAGTATCAAAATCTACACCGTCTATGATATTGTCATGGAAGCGTGTGGAAGGGATTTTTGTAATTACGGAAACCCCGGAAACATTCCAGCCATAGCCTGCAAGGCCATTACCTGCCTGGCTGTTATAACTCAGCGATATTTCGGGTGTAACGCCATTTATACCTGGAGGTGCTGCAATAGGAATACTATAAGTCGCACCTCCTGACAAAGATACCGATAATTGCCCCTCTGTAACGCCTACCTCTCCCGAAGAAGCGGTGGGATAAGCTGGTGAAGGCACGGCAGCAGTGGCATTGGCTGCATCTGGCCGGGCTAATGCAGCCTCAGGTTTTGGCATATCCTTTCTCTTGATGGGGATTAATCCTGATACTGGGGTTCCGCCCATCGGATCCTGTTGCGGATAACTATAAGTAACACTCAATAAGACGAATAGAAGTAATAGTTTCCTCATAACTTATTCTTTAATGATTTTTATTGATTTTTGGTCCCCATCAGCATAGTTAAGGTGGATAAAGTAAACGCCTACAGGATAGTCCTGAAATGAAATGGAACGGCTGTTGCTGTTGGCGGTATCCTTATAAAGCTTGAGCAGCTGTCCATTTAAAGAATAGACTTCGATCGTGTTGACCTTGTTGTCATTGATCAACTCCCATTTCAGGAACATTTCGTCCCTTACAGGGTTAGGATAATAGGATATGACATCCTCAGGAAAGAATTTTTGCAGGTCGGCATCAGTAATGTCGGCAGCATCTTTAGCCGCGGGCTGTAGGGATTCTGAACTTCTGGAAGCACAACTGATACAGTAGGTCCGCAGTACCTGGTTTCCCGCAACATCGTATTCAAATCGGATTTTTTGTGCCTGCGTTATACCGCTGAGCCCAAAGAGAAGGAGGGTAATCAATAGTTTACTCATAATTAGGTTATTTAGTCCGGGGTTTATAACAAATTTAATTATATGCAAAATTTGGTACCGCCCTATATTCCAAGGGTGACGGAAAAAAATAACCTATTAAAATAAATCTATCTTAATAATGCTATTGCGTAAAAAAGGATCCGGGGCGGTGTGGTAACACAGTAACTATATGTACAATTAAGCCTTGTATTTAGTAGGAATAAATACAAACCTTTATCAATAATCGTATAATTATAGCTAAAACGTTAAAGTAAATATAAAAAACATATTTAATAAAAACAAAATAAATTAGATTTTCTGCAAACTAATTTAGAGAAAATAGACAGACAGTAGTGAAATCAACACCTGGTAAAAAAAAGGCTGCCCTATCCAGGCAGCCTCTAAAGTAATTTCAGTAGTAATTCTGTTAAAAAGAAACTAACATTTATTTATTCTGACCAATATACCAGTTTCACTACGATAACACCATTGGAGTTAACTAAAGCATCTGATAAGGTAACCGTTTCGACAGAAGCTCCACTAAAATAACCGTTATAGGCATGAAATGCATATGTTCCATCAGTAAGCCCTGTAAAGCAGCTTCCGCCATCTGTATCCGTTTGTATATTAGTACTTGTACTTTCAACATACGCATAATAACCAAATAAATCTGTAGCAATTACAGGATTCCCCAAACTGTCTACCAATTCGATACACACGTTATAGGTTTTTGTAGCTTGTTTTAAAGCATTCAATTCAGCGATCAGATTACCTGACTGTGTATTCTGGCTTTCTAAAACAGCATTGACCTGTGGAAGAAGATTTACTGCTACAGTAGTATTGTTGTTGTTTATGGCTTCTGTTATTTCGTAAGTAAGCCCGATCAGTTCGTCATTTAACGAAACCAGGTTCGTAGTAATAGCATTAACCGTAGCAGAAGAGAATGGAATTGTTGTTACATTCTGTGCCTCAGAAACGAAATAATCGACATCGTCGGCGTTGTTCTGTACAATGTTTACCTGTGCAAACATTTTGTCGTAGAACAATTGTGCATCCGGATTGCCAAGTATTACAAGTTGCTTGGCCAATTGACCTACAGCTTTTTTGGCTACTGTTACACCGTTTTTAATATTCCCTGCCGATGCTATGGCATTGTCGAAATCTTGGGAAGCTGTTTGTGCTGTTAATTGTCCAAAGGCAAAAATAGCAAGCGTTAACGCATAATAGGTAATTCTTTTCATTTTAAATAAATTTGGGTTATATAATAAGCCAAATTTAACTAACTGTCAGAAAATATTGCGTAATTATCGTTAATTAATTATTAAACTAAATACCTTTTATTAATAGTAACTGTTGCTATGCTGATATATAAAATTGCTGTGTTTTTGATATTTGTTTTTATACCCCCGCACCCCCAATGCACTATACCTACACTCCCGATGCACTCACAACACTTCATCTATGCTTAGTCGACGTTTAGTCTACGCTTCATCTTTGTTTTACCTTCATTTTATCTTTATTTCATTATTGGCTAAACCTTTTTATCATACAATTTCATGCCCATTGCCTTAAATTCACAGTAAAATTACCTGATTTAAAAAATACAGTATTTATACGCTTCTATAAACCAATGGATTAAACTTATTTTACCACGCCCACAAAGCACACATAAAATAACTTTAAAAACTTAAAATCATGGAAACAAATCAAACATTAGGTACGGCAAACGTAGACAACCTACAATTAGGAGGAGGCGCACAATTTTGGGCCTATATCGGAAACGGAGTTGAAAAATTCCTTCAGAAATGGTCTGTTAAGTTCGAGCAACAAAATGGTAACTGGAGCGGAATCATTACTTCTGATAAGCCTACCCAGCAATTAAAAACTCCGGGATTATCCGGAATATTTAATGTTACAGTAACGGGTTATGGAGCTCACGGAGAACAAATCGCCTGGGAGATCAAAGCAAAGCCAGGTACAAATCCCAACATTGGATGTAATTCAAATTGTGCTTCAATGGTTGCTATTGGCGTAAACGATGCAGGAACAGGAGTAGAATATTACACGACCTGGGATGCTATCTGTTCATCTCGTAAATAATTCCATTTTCACAAAAAAAAAGGATGTACAGCCAAGTAACTGCACATCCTTTTTTTATATAATATTATCCAACTATAAATCCCAGAACAGGATCTTAAATCCCCGCTATTGCTTTTATTTCTTCAATAATACGCAGTGCCAGTTCATCAGCCTGAAGCTGTGTAGGTGCTTCTGTATAAATACGGATAATCGGTTCTGTATTGGATTTCCTAAGGTGTACCCAGTTCTCAGCAAAATCAATTTTCACACCGTCTATGGTCGTAATATTTTCATCTGCATACTTTGCCGTCATGGCCACTAATATCGCGTCCACATCGATTTGTGGCGTCAGCTCTATCTTGTTTTTACTCATATAGTATTCCGGATACGACGCGCGTAAAGCAGAAACCTTTATCTTTTTATGGGCCAGGTGCGTCAGAAACAACGCAACACCTACAAGGCTGTCACGTCCGTAATGCAATTCAGGATAGATAATGCCTCCGTTACCTTCTCCCCCTATTACTGCGTTGTTCTTTTTCATTAGTTCAACCACGTTGACCTCTCCTACCGCACTGGCTTCATAATACCCTTCATGCCTGCTGGTCACGTCGCGCAATGCACGTGAAGAAGACATGTTGGAAACCGTATTGCCCGGAGTTTTGCTCAATACATAATCGGCAACGGCTACAAGTGTATATTCTTCTCCAAACATCTCCCCATCCTCACTGATAAATGCAAGACGGTCCACATCAGGATCTACTACCACCCCGAGGTCCGCATCCTCTGCAAGGACTATCCTACTGATATCGGTAAGGTGTTCTTTTAAAGGTTCCGGGTTATGCGGGAAATGCCCGTTAGGCTCACAGTATAGTTTTACAACCTCAACGCCCATCTGTTCAAGAAGATTGGGAATGATAATCCCTCCTGAAGAGTTTACACCATCAACCACTACTTTAAACTTGGCCGCTTTAACTGCTTCCACATCTACCAAAGCCAAATTCAATACCTCATCAATATGAATGTCCATATAGGCATCATTGATAGTAATTTCACCCAAATCATCGACTTCTGCATAATCAAATGCTTCCGCTTCTGCAATCTCCAGGATTTTAGCACCGTCATCACCACTTAGGAATTCACCTTTTTCATTTAGCAATTTCAATGCATTCCATTGCTTAGGGTTATGCGAAGCCGTTAGTATGATTCCGCCATCTGCTTTTTCCAGGGCCACAGCTACTTCAACTGTAGGGGTTGTGGAAAGCCCAAGATCAATCACATCGATCCCAAGTCCAACCAATGTACTTACCACAAGGTTGTGGATCATTGGTCCGGAAATCCTTGCATCGCGTCCTACAACTACAGTCAGCTTTTCTTTTTCTGAATTATTCTTAAGGAAAGTACCATAAGCCGAAGCAAATTTAACCGCATCAAGAGGCGTTAGGTTATCCCCTGTTTTCCCGCCTATAGTTCCGCGTATGCCGGATATTGATTTTATTAAAGTCATTTTTAGATTTTATATTTTTATACTATATTTCTATTTAGGAGTACAAAGATAATGGATTATTAAAATTGGTGTATTGTATATTGTAAAATTGTAGAGTGTATATTGTCCAAATAGTAGAATATATATTGTAGTTATGTTACTATATATACTTATGTAGTGGGGGTCAAATACTGAAATAATATCTATACCTATTACATAGTATATTGACACTTCACATGTACTATTATGATAATCAATAGATAAGCCGCATGTAAACCGCGTATAAACCGCCTTTGAAAAAATGACAAGAGATTTAGAAAGGAAATTTCAGGTATTCAAGCTAAGGATTACCAGAAATAAAACCCAGCTATATATATATATATATGGTAAATAGCTATTACAAAGCTAATAAAAAACTTTCAAATACATCCTTACCACTTTAATTTCACTTTTTACAATATACAACCAGGCAATGTACATTTTACATTTTTACAATATACATTTTACAATTTTACAATATACCTTCTACAACTCTCATTTTACATTTTAATTTTCTTAAATTAGTAAAATGAATTTTCTAGCCCATTTATATCTCTCCGGTGACAATGATCTTATCAAAATTGGCAATTTTATAGCCGATGGAATCCGTGGTAAAACTTTCGACACCTACCCTGCCGAAGTGCAAAAAGGAATAGTTCTTCACCGTGCCATTGATACCTTTACCGATGCACATCCGATATTTAGGAAGAGTACCAAACGGCTGCATGAACGATACCATCACTATGCGGGCGTTATTGTCGATGTATTTTACGATCACTTCCTCTCTAAGAATTGGTCCGTTTATTCAGACGAACCGCTAGCCGATTTTACTGAACGCTTCTATCAGTCCCTAAGGGATAATTACGATATACTGACTGAAAGGACTAAAGGTATGATGCCGTATATGATAAAAAACAACTGGTTATATAGCTATCGTACCGTTGAAGGAATCAGCGCTATACTAAAACAAATGGACAGCCGTACTAAAAACCAATCGGGTATGCAATTTTCACCCACTGAACTGCTTGCCTTTTATGAAGACTTTGAATCTGAGTTCACGTTATTTTTCGAGGATTTACGGGAATATTGCTCCCAAAAATTACTTTTGTTATAGTTCCTTGCCAGCAACCTAAAAAATGTTAAATTTGCGTATATCCCTTTTTTCTTCATGAAAACATTACTCAAAAGATACTTATACAGGTTGGAAAGCCTGTTGTCATGGACCCGTAACCAACTCACTGCAAAGCAATTTATTTTCTTATCAAGTGTACTTGTTGGTATTTCGGCTGCATTTGCAGTAATAGCATTAAAGGCGTTTGCACACCAGGTATTTTCATTTGCAACCTATATCAACGGTATCCTTAAACTCAGCTTTATCAACAGTATACTGCCGATTGTCGGAATATTGCTTACTGTTTTGGTAGTCCAAAGGGTCTTAGGAGGGAGTATCGAAAAGGGAACCTCACAGATCTTATATGCCGTAGCCAAAAAAGCAGGTATTATTCCAAAAAAACAAATGTATGCACAGATCATAACGAGTTCGCTTACCGTTGGCCTGGGGGGATCGGCAGGTTTGGAGAGCCCGATTGTAATTACAGGTGCGGCATTCGGTTCTAATTATGCACAGCGATACAAATTAAGCTATAAAGACCGTACATTATTAATAGGTTGCGGGGTTGCTGCAGGCGTTGCCGCTGCCTTTAACGCTCCTATTGCAGGAGTGCTGTTTGCTATAGAAGTACTGCTTGTAGATGTAAGCATCTCAGCCTTTACACCAATAATGATTGCTGCGGCTACAGGCGCACTTGTATCCGAAATTGTACTTGATGAAACGATACTGCTGTCGTTTAAGCAGCAGCAGACCTTCGATTACCACAATATTCCATTTTATGTATTGTTAGGATTATTTACCGGTTTCATAGCGGTATATTATGCCCGTAACTTTCAGAAGACTGAAAACTTCT
>Ga0247810_10001580_pt1 | contig 14052 bp, 10 predicted proteins | sample UWRJL119311C1_FD_179918 | JGI IMG/M metagenome (GOLD analysis project Ga0247810, IMG submission 179918) | Plant litter microbial communities from Arlington Agricultural Research Station in Wisconsin, United States - UWRJ-L119-311C-1 | ecosystem: Environmental > Terrestrial > Plant litter >...
ACGTCCTAATCTGCTGGTGCTCACCAGCTGTAAACAGGTGTTGCTCCAGGGGGTTACCTTCCAGAATTCACCGGCATGGAACTTACATCCGCTGATGTGCGAAGACCTGATCGTGAGGGATGTTTACGTAAAAACGCCATGGTATGCACAGAACGGGGATGGTATAGATCTGGAGTCCTGTAAAAATGTATTGATTGAAGGCAGCACATTTGATGTAGGCGACGATGGCATCTGCATCAAATCGGGCCGTGATGCCGAAGGGCGCAAAAGGGGAATGCCGACAGAGAATGTGATCGTCAGGAACAGTACTGTGTATCATGCGCACGGCGGCTTTGTGATCGGCAGCGAAATGTCTGGCGGCGCCAGGAATATATTTGTCTACGATTGCTCCTTTATCGGTACCGATATCGGGCTGAGGTTTAAAACTACACGCGGACGCGGTGGGGTCGTAGAAAAGATCTACGCTAATCATATCGTCATGAAAGATATCGTAGGAGAAGCGATTTTATTTGACATGTACTATATGGCTAAAGATCCGATTGTATTAGCTGGAGAAAACAGGGAGGCACCAAAGGTGAAACTGTTACCTGTAACCGAAGAAACCCCTGTTTTTAAAGATTTCCATATCAGCAACATTGTCTGTGATGGCGCTTCAAAAGCCGTTTTCATCAGGGGACTGCCAGAAATGAGCATCAGCGGGATTTCTTTTGAAAACATGGTGATCCAGGCGCGTGAAGGCATCGACATACAGGAGGCTAAAAATATAGCGCTGACTAATGTTAAGGTCATCACAGACCCTAAACAACCGCTCATCAGTATCCACAATGGTAATGCTGTGAATTTTAAACAGATAGAATATACAAAAACAGATTTGCTGTTTAACATCCGCGGAGAACGTAATTCAGCTATTAATATGTCCGCCACAAACGTTTCTAAAGCTTCGCAGCCATCAGCATTCAGTAATGGTGCAACAGCTGGTGTACTGACTATAAAACAATAACTATGAAGAGATCAATTCGAATTTCGGCAATCCTAAGCGTTGCGCTTTGTAGCAGCATCATGGGTACAGGTTATGCCCAGGTTAAAAGTAACGATGAGCAAATGGCGGCTACGGTAATGACGATCTGGAAAGATTCCCTTACCTCGGGCAGGCCCGCAAGATGGTCTTACGATCAGGGGGTGATTTTAGAGGGGATTGACGCGATATGGCGCAGAACGGGAAATGCTGATTACTTCAGGTACCTGCAGCACAGTATGGATCATTTCGTGACTACCGAAGGTACAATCAGAACTTACGAGCAGGAAAGTTATAATATTGATAATGTAAAAAACGGCCGTTCCCTGCTCACCTTGTATAAGGTGACCGGACAACCAAAGTATTTTAAAGCAGCAACGCTATTGTGGGACCAGCTCCAAAAGCAGCCCCGTACCAAAGAAGGTGGTTTCTGGCATAAAAAAGTCTATCCCTACCAGATGTGGCTTGATGGCTTGTATATGGGCGAGCCTTTTTACGCGGAGTATGCAGCACTGGTTAAAAACGACAAAGTATTTGATGATATCGCGAACCAGTTCATCTATATGGAAAACCATGCCAGGGATGCCAAAACCGGGTTGCTTTATCATGGATGGGATGAATCTGGCGAGCAAAAATGGGCTGCGCCGAAAACTGGTGTTTCCCCGCATTTCTGGGGCAGGGCAATGGGCTGGTACGGCATGGCTTTGGTAGACGTATTAGATAATTTCCCTGAGCAGCATCCGAAAAGAAAAGAGCTGCTGGCAATTCTCAGCCGCCTTGCTTCATCGGTGCAGAAATATCAGGACCCTCAGTCGGGTGTGTGGTATGATATCCTGGATTTGCCAAAGCGTCAAGGGAATTACCTGGAATCTTCTGTGTCCGCTATGTTTGTGTACACACTGCTTAAAGGGGTCAGGCAAGGTTACCTGCCAGCCAAATATGCTGCGGTGGGCCAAAAAGGATATGCAGGGATCGAAAAAGAATTTATTGAGCAACGTGCTGCCGGACAGGTAAACCTGAAAGGGACGGTCAGTGTTTCTGGTTTAGGCGGCAAGCCTTACCGGGATGGCTCTTTCGAGTACTACATCCGTGAAAAGGTAATTACGAACGATCCTAAAGGAGTGGGCTCATTTTTATTGGCAGCCAATGAAATAGAATTGGCGAAAATGTCAAAAAAAGGCAGGGGCAAAACGGTTATGCTCGACTATTTCTTTAATAGTGAAAAAAAAGCAGATCAGAGCGGCAACGAAATCCAATGGCATTACAAATGGGAAGAGTACAGCAATGGTGGCTATTCTTTATGGGGACAGCAGTTTCAGCAGAAAGGCTTTAAGCTGGCGAGCCTTCCGGTAGCACCAACAGCGGCAAACCTGAAAAATGCAGCGGTATATATCATCGCCGATCCTGATTTTGAAAAAGAAAATCCTAAGCCTAATTTTATTACCCCGCAGCACAGTAAGGTCATAACCGACTGGGTAAAGGCTGGTGGTATCCTTGTGCTGATGGGTAATGATACAGGCAATGTAGAGATGAAACATTTTAACGAACTGGCGGCTAATTTTGGCATCCAATTCAATCAGGATAGTAAAGGCCGGGTAATCGGCAAACAGTTTGAAATGGGAGAGATCAATATCCCATCAGGCAATACGGTATTTAAGCATACAAAAAAAATATATGTTAAAGAATACAGCACTTTAAAATTGGTTTCCCCGGCCAAACCTGTTTTAGGAGATAAGGAAGGAAATACCGTAATTGCTATAGCGCAGGTAGGAAAGGGGCATGTGTTCGTTATAGGCGATCCATGGCTGTACAACGAGTATGTAGACGGAAGAAAGCTGCCGGCAACATATGAAAACTTTGCTGCTGGTGCAGATTTGGTAGACTGGATTTCTAATTTATGAAAACGATTTCAAAAATAATATTTAATGATTTTATCTAAAAAAGTTTTAATTGATATCAACCCGGATAGGGTGATTGTTCCTGCTGATGCATTATTGAGTTTACCAGAAAAAGTACTGCAGTTTGGTACTGGTGTTTTATTGAGGGGCCTGCCGGATTATTTTATTGATAAAGCCAATAGGCAGCGCATTTTTAACGGCCGCGTAGTGGTAGTTAAATCTACGGGCAACGGAGATACGTCCGACTTTGACAGTCAGGATAGTCTTTACACCATCGGCGTCCGCGGTATCGAAGGCGGCAAAAAGGTGGAAGAGAATATCATTTCTTCAGCCATTTCCCGTGTCATTTCCGCAGAAAAGGACTGGTCGGCCATTCTGGAGGTCGCCAAAGACCCCGAACTGAAAATCGTTGTCTCCAATACAACAGAAGTAGGTATCCAGCTGGTCACAGAAAGTATCGGGCAAACGCCCCCGGTTTCTTTCCCCGCAAAATTACTTTCCGTTTTATACACCCGTTATCAGACACTTAAACAAACAGCTGATGCAGGTTTAGTGATCATTGCTACAGAACTGATCCCGGAGAACGGTAAAAAACTGGAAGCCATTATTTATGAACTCGCTGCTTATAACCAGTTAGCAGATGATTTCATCGTTTGGTCTAAAGCCAATAATACCTTCTGTAATTCTTTGGTAGACCGTATCGTACCGGGAAAACCGGATGCGGAACGACTGGCAGAGCTGCGCGAAGAACTGGGTTATGAAGACCAGTTGCTGATCCTTGCAGAGCCTTACCGTTTATGGGCAGTGGAAGGGAACGAAAAAGTGGCCGGAGTACTCAGTTTTATGCAGGCAGATAACGGATTGATCGTGAAGCCGGATATTGAAATTTACAGGGAACTAAAAGTGCGGCTGTTAAATGGGACACATACGCTGACATCAGGCATCGCGTGTTTGTCGGGCATCGATACCGTCAAAAACGGGATGGACAACAGCCATATTCTGCAATATGTAGAACAGGTGATGCGCAAAGAAATTGCCCCGGCGATACCTTACGAAGTGTCATTGGATGAAGCCCTGGCTTTCGCCGATACGGTGATCGACCGTTTTGCCAACCCTTTTATCAAACATTTATGGCTGAGCATCACTGTTCAGTACACGATGAAAATGAAAATACGTGTGCTGCCTGTATTATTTAATTACCATACGCTGTTTAACGAAATCCCCTCTTATATCACATTTGGGTTTGCGGCGTTTTTACATTTTATGCGCTCCGATAAACAGGAAGGCAATAAATATTATGGCTCGTATCAGGGGCATGAGTACCTGATTACAGATGACAGCGCCGCTTATTTTTATGAGCAGACAAAAGCTGTTAATGAATCTGAGTACACGAAGACTGTTTTAAGTGATGTAAAATTCTGGGGTACTGATCTGGAAACGCTGCCCGGGTTTATCAATGCGGTGAACAATGATTACCAGGAGATACTCGAAAAAGGCATTAAAGTGGCACTGGAAAATTTAAATGTATAGCTTTTATAGCGCCTATTAATCAGGAAGATGAAGAAGAAAATATTAAAGGTCCACCCGAAGGATAACGTCCTGGTGGCCCTCGTGGATTTGAGTAAAGGTGAACTGATCCAATATGAAGAGCAGGTTTACGAGTTAAGGGACAATGTTCCGGCAAAACATAAATTTGTTACGCAGGACCTTGCAGAGGGCAATCAGATCATCATGTATGGTGTTTTGGTGGGTAAGGCGCAGCAAACGGTGCTTAGGGGCGGTATCATTACTACTTCCAACATCAAACATGCGGCAACGGGCTTTCATACAGGAGAAGACCATAAGGGCTGGAATATTCCCGATGTATCCGCCTGGAAAGACCGGACGTTCGAAGGTTTCCACCGCAGTGACGGTCAGGTAGGTACCGCTAACCACTGGCTGGTCATCCCGATGGTATTCTGTGAAAACAGGAACCTCGATGTGATCCAGGAGGCCTTGCTGAACAACCTTGGTTATGGCAGGAACGAAACTTACCAGGCGCAGGCAAAAGCACTGATGTCTTTGTATGAGAACGGAGCAGGGGTAGATGAAATCCTGGCGGCACAGACTACCCATGCCGAGCAGGCGGAGCAAAAAAACAGGCTGTTCCCGAATGTGGATGGTATTAAATTTCTAACGCATAATGGTGGCTGCGGCGGGATCCGTCAGGATTCGCAAACACTTTGCGGTTTGCTGGCCGGGTATATCACACATCCCAATGTTGCCGGTGCTACCGTGCTGAGCCTCGGTTGTCAGAATGCACAGGTCAGCATTTTGCAGGAAGAAATCCTGAAACGGAGTCCGTTGTTTGACAAGCCGCTCTATATTTTAGATCAGCAGAAAATAGGTAAAGAATCAGATTTACTGGCGGATGCGATCAGGCAGACTTTTGCAGGTTTAATACAGGCTAACGCGAATGTGCGCCAGCCTGCTCCTCTAAGCAAACTCTGTATTGGTTTGGAGTGCGGCGGTTCGGATGGTTTTTCAGGATTGTCTGCAAATCCTGCTATAGGCTACACTTCAGATTTGCTGGTAGCAATGGGTGGTTCAGTTATCCTAGCAGAGTTTCCTGAATTATGCGGTGTAGAACAGAATATTATTGACAGATGCGTAGATCCTGAAGATGCAAAACGTTTCGCAGATTTAATCGGCACCTACAGCAACAGGGCAACCGAAGCGGGTTCAGGTTTTGATATGAACCCTTCGCCGGGAAATATCAAAGATGGTCTGATCACGGATGCGATTAAATCAGCAGGTGCTGCAAAAAAAGGGGGCACATCACCAGTGGTCAATGTATTGGATTATCCTGAAAAGGTGACCAAACCGGGCCTTAATCTGTTATGTACACCGGGTAACGATGTAGAATCTACTACAGCAGAAGTGGGGTCGGGTGCAAATATCGTGTTGTTTACTACAGGTCTGGGCACGCCGACCGGCAACCCGATCGCACCCGTGGTAAAGATCTCTACGAATACAATATTATACAATAAGATGAATGATATCATAGATCTGGACACAGGTTCTATCATCGCGGGCGACGAAACGATTGAAGAAGCAGGCGCACGCATATTGGATTATGTGATCGATGTGGCAAGCGGTAAAACAACAGTAAGTGCAGTTCGTCATATACAAGACGATTTTATACCCTGGAAACGAGGAATTTCCTTGTAACCAGCTAAACTATTTAAGATGAAACAATTTATTGACGAGAACTTTTTATTGAATAACAAAACGGCAGAAACCCTTTATCATAATTATGCCAAGGAGATGCCTGTAATTGATTACCACTGCCACCTGCCGCCAGACCAGATTGCAGAGGACCGTAATTTTGAGAACTTAACACAAGTCTGGTTATATGGCGACCACTATAAATGGCGTGCGATGCGCGCGAATGGTATCCCTGAAGAATATATTACCGGTAACAGGAGCGATTGGGAAAAGTTCGAAAAATGGGCGGAAACCGTACCCTATACGCTGAGAAACCCGCTTTACCACTGGACGCACCTCGAATTACAGCGGTATTTTGATATTTATGATATCCTTTCTCCGGCTACGGCAAAAAAGATCTATGATGAATGTACGGCTAAACTGCAGACGCCGGAATATTCTGTCCGTAACTTATTGCGCAAGATGAACGTGGTTACTGTTGCAACAACAGACGATCCTACGGACGACTTGTCGTACCATCAGCAAATTAAAGCAGATGAATTTGAGGTAAAAATCCTGCCGGCATTCCGTCCGGATAAAGCAATGAATGCCGACGATCTGCATGCGTTAAATGCTTATATCCTAAAACTGGAAACAGTTTATGGTGAGCCGATTGGCAGTTACGACGACTATCTGTCCGCTTTAAAAAGCAGGCATGATTATTTTGCTGCAAATGGCTGTGTGTTATCTGATCATGGTATCGAACAACTGTATGCAGAAGCGTATACAGAAGAGGAGGTAAGCTCCATCTTTAACAAAATCCGCGCAGCGGGTACGCTCAGTAAACAGGAAGTTCTCCAGTTCAAATCGGCTATGCTTTACCAGTTTGCGATCTGGGACCATGAGAAAAACTGGGTGCAGCAATATCACATTGGCGCCCTCCGTGATAACAATTCAAGAATGTTACAAACGCTTGGCCCGGATACAGGACTGGATTCAATTGGCGATTTTCCGCAGGGGAGAGCGCTTTCTAATTTTATGAACCGTCTGGACAGCAGTAACCAATTAACTAAGACGATTATTTATAACTTAAATCCCGCAGATAATGAGTTAATTGCAACCATGATCGGCAATTTTAACGACGGGACTGTTGCCGGTAAGATCCAGTACGGTTCTGCCTGGTGGTTCCTGGATCAGAAGGAGGGTATGATCAGGCAGATCAATGCCTTATCCAACATGGGTTTGTTGAGCCGTTTTGTGGGGATGCTGACAGATTCAAGGAGTTTTCTATCTTTTCCGAGACATGAATATTTCCGCAGAATACTGTGTAATTTATTAGGAGAAGATATTGAAAATGGTGAACTTCCAGACGATTTGGTTTGGGTAGGTAAAATTGTCCAGGACATATGTTATAATAATGCTAAATCTTATTTCAATTTCTAATTATTTATATGGGTAAAGTTTTAAGTTTCGGTGAATTACTGTTGCGGATCTGTCCTGATTCTTCGGGCGACTGGCTAACAACTAATTCATTTCCGGTTTATGTAGGCGGGGCCGAAGCCAATGTTGCAGCTGCACTTGCATTATGGGAAATCCCTTCTGCTTATATGACTGCTGTTCCTGATAATTATATCGCCAGACAGTTAACTGGTTATCTTGATGCGTTAAATATTGATACCAGTGCCGTTCGTTACGAAGGTAACAGGATCGGGTTGTACTTCCTGGATAAAGGAAAAGACCTGAAAAATGCAGGCGTGATCTATGACCGTAATTATTCTTCTTTTTCTGAGTTGAAAGTGGGTATGGTAAACTGGGATGCTGTTTTTGAAGGGGTAACCTGGTTTCATTTCAGTGCAATCTGTCCCGCCATCAACCAATCGGTCGCCGATGTATGCGAAGAAGCACTGATCGCCGCTTCGGCAAAAAACATCAGAATTTCTATCGACCTGAATTATCGGGCTAAACTCTGGAAATATGGTAAGGAGCCGGCAGAGATATTACCTGCCCTGGCAAGCCATTGCGATCTGATCATGGGCAACGTATGGGCGGCAGAAAAAATGCTGGGCATCCCTGTTAGTGAAACACTGGTTGATGAGCATGATAAAAGCGCTTACCTGCAGCAATCTCAAATTACCTCAAAAGCGATTCTGGAGCAGTTCCCTAAATGTAAGCATGTTGCCAATACATTCCGTTTTGACCAGGGTGCCGGGATACAATACTATACTACATTGTACACCGCAGATCAACTGTTCATTTCTACGGAATATAACGCAGAAAAGATAGTTGGCAAAGTAGGCAGCGGCGACTGTTTTATGGCCGGGCTGATCTATGGGTTTTACAAAGAGCTCGCCCCGCAGGAAACAGTAGATTTTGCTACCTCGGCGGCTTTCGCAAAGCTGTTTACCGATACAGATTTTAATACAACAAACATAGAAGATATACAAAAAGTGGTTCAAGCTTATGAAGACTAAAAACGAGACGTTACAAGCAATTACAGACCAGGCATTATTGCCCCTGTATTTTTATGAAGATGCAACAGTAAGCCTGGATATTATGCGCACGTTGTACAGTGCTGGTATCCGTGTAATAGAATATACCAACCGCGGGCCGGCAGCACTGGAGAATTTTGAAATCATGATTACGGCGGCAAACCGAGAAATGCCTGATCTTCACCTGGGCATCGGTACAGTTAAAAATCCGGTGGAGGCCGCTTATTTTATCAATGCAGGCGCACATTTTATTGTATGCCCTGTAGTGGATCTGGAAGTAGGGCAGCTGGTACATGATGCCGGCTTGTTGTGGATCCCCGGATGTTATACGCCAACAGAAATTAATATGGCCCACCAGCGTAATGCAGGGCTGATCAAATTGTTCCCCGCCAATCTTCTGGGACCATCTTATGTATCGTCAATTAAAGACCTTTTTCCGGGACAGCTGTTTATCCCGACCGGCGGCGTAGAAATTGAAGCCGGCAACATCAGTGCATGGTTTAAGTCGGGCGTTTGCGGCGTAGGAATGGGCAGTAAGCTCATCAGCAAAGAAATCATGGAAGCAAGGGATTACGACACTCTGTTTACACAGACACAGCTTACCCTCAGTATCATTAGCGAAACCAGGCTGAGCTGATCTTTTCAGGACTTCCCATAACAACCAAACCAAATATAAACTGATGAACCCAAAAGAATTAAACGAATTATTAAAGCCCAAAGCGCAGTAATCAGTTCAATTCTCAAAGGCCGCCATCTAACAATAAAAACTAATTAGATGAAAGAAAATAAGATGAGCAATTACCGCTGGACCATCTGTGCCCTGCTATTTTTTGCTACTACCGTAAACTATCTTGACCGCCAGGTACTGAGTTTACTTCACCCATTGTTGGAGAAAGAGTTTAACTGGACAAACAGCGATTATGCGAATATTACTTCCGCTTTCCAGTTCGTCTATGCCATATCGATGCTTTTTGCCGGAAGGATAGTTGATAAACTGGGCACCAAATGGGGTTACGCCATCTCCCTCATTATCTGGTCGGCCGGTGCCGTTATGCACGCTATGGCCATTCCTGTAGGAGAAAGCCTTGCCTCTTTACTAAGCTGGGCAGGTTTAGGCCTGATCCCCGTCTCTGTACTGGGTTTCATTGCCTCGCGCGCGGTGCTGGGCTTTGGTGAATCCGGAAATTTTCCTGCAGCCATTAAAGCGACGGCAGAGTACTTTCCTAAAAAAGAACGTTCTTTCGCCACCGGTATTTTTAACTCCGGTGCAAATATTGGTGCGGTACTCGCACCGCTTACCGTTCCATGGATTGCCGAAAAATGGGGATGGGAGAGTACCTTCCTTATTGTCGGTGCTGTAGGTCTGATCTGGCTGTTTTTCTGGTTCATGTTATACGATAAACCTGAAAAGCAAAAATTCATCACGCAATCCGAACTGGATTACATTAACAGTGACCAGCTGAACGATGATGGAATAGTTGAAATTGCTGATGCCGAAAAAGTTTCCTGGTTTAAACTATTGGGATATAAACAAACATGGGCATTTGCCTTTGGTAAATTTATGACCGATGGGGTATGGTGGTTTTTCCTGTTCTGGCTGCCATCTTACCTGAAAGTGCAATATGGCATGGTAGGTACATCGATTATGATGCCATTAACCGTTTTATACAGCATGACCATGATCGGTAGCGTAGGCGGCGGCTGGTTCCCGGTTTACTTTATGAAAAAAGGCCTCGCCCCTTATGATGCGAGGATGAAAGCGATGTTTATCATTGCCCTGATTCCTTTAGTTGTTCTTGCCGCACAGCCCTTAGGCCATATCAGCTTCTGGATCCCCGTAATTTTAATCGGTATTGGTGCTTCGGCGCACCAGGCCTGGTCGGCCAACATCTTCACTACCGTATCCGATATGTTCCCTAAAAAAACAGTAGGCAGTGTGATTGGTATCGGCGGCATGGCCGGTGGGATTGGTGGTGTAACGATCTCTAAATTAGGCGGTGCATTATTCGATCACTATAAACTGCTGGGCCATACGCAAACCGGATATACCATTATGTTTGCCATTTGTGCGGTTGCTTACCTGATTGCATGGATTGTGATGAAGGTATTAGTTCCGAAATACAGACCAATTACAGATTTATAATTTTTATCATATAACCCTTTCTCAATGGCAGTAATAGATTTAAGTTCAATTTTTGTAGAAGAAGATAAAATCCCTGAGCAGTACAGGCTGCTGAGTCAGCTGCACCAGCGCGAGTATCTGAGCAATGGCGAAATGGTTGCCTGGAATGGCGAGGTGCATACGGTTTTATCGCCGGTTTGTATTCCTGCGGCAGAAGGGCTGCAACGCAAAGTCATCGGTACCTATCCGTTATGTACCGAGAAAGAAAGTTTTGAAGCACTTGATGCGGCAGTGGCGGCGTATGACAACGGCCGCGGAGAATGGCCTACCATGAGCGTAGAAAGCAGGATCAGTTGCGTAGAGAAATTCACGCAGCGCATCATTCAGAAGAAAGACGAAGTAGTTAAACTGCTGATGTGGGAGATTGGTAAATCACATGCCGATTCTCTAAAGGAATTTGACCGTACGGTTGAATATATCTATGCTACAATTGACGCACTGAAAGATCTTGACCGTCAGTCGTCTAAGTTTAGCATCGAACAGGGTATAGTGGCACAGATCAGGCGCTCTCCGCTTGGCGTGGTCTTATGTATGGGGCCATTCAATTACCCTTTGAATGAAACTTTCACCACGCTGATCCCTGCGCTGATCATGGGCAATACCCTGTTGTTTAAACCACCTAAACACGGAACTTTACTGCATTACCCTTTACTTGAAGCCTTCAGGGATTGCTTTCCTAAAGGAGTAGTGAATACGATCTACGGCAGGGGCAATAAAATTATACCAGGTTTAATGCAATCCGGTAAGATCAATGTGCTGACACTGATCGGCTCCAGTAAAGTGGCAAACGAGTTGAAAAAACTGCATCCTAAGATCAACAGGTTACGCGCTATCCTGGGTCTGGATGCAAAAAATGCGGCGATTATTACAGCGCATGCTGATTTAAAACTGGCAGTGCAGGAAATTGTACTGGGTTCACTTTCATTTAACGGTCAGCGCTGTACTGCACTCAAAATCATATTTGTACACCGGAGTCTAGCAGATGCGTTCCTGGAAGCACTTTCTGCGGCGGTTGCGCAATTAAAATACGGCATGCCATGGGAAGATGGTGTTTCTTTAACACCTCTGCCTGAAGCGCATAAGCCCGGTTATCTGAAAGAGTGTATTGACGATGCTATAAAAAACGGCGCAAGTGTAATCAATGAAAACGGAGGTATGACCAACGAATCTTTTTTCTATCCGGCAATTGTATATCCCGTAAATAAAGCGATGAAATTGTATGAAGAAGAACAGTTCGGACCGGTTATCCCTGTTGTTCCTTTTGATGATCTGGAAGAGACGATTGAGTATCTGATTGAATCTACCCACGGACAGCAAGTCAGTATTTTTAGTAATGACGATGAAGAGATCGCCGGACTGATAGATCCGTTAGTGAATCAGGTTAGCCGCGTAAATATCAATTGTCAATGCCAGCGCGGCCCCGATGTTTTTCCATTTACAGGGAGAAAAGACAGTGCCGAAGGGACACTTTCTGTAGTGGATGCGTTGCGGTCGTTCTCTATCAGATCATTGGTAGCCACGAAATTAAATGACACCAACAAAGAACTCTTAAACGAAATCATAGAGAGCAACAGCTCTAACTTTTTATCGACCAAGTTTTTGTTTTAAGTACTGAAATGATGTTATACGAACCTTACCTGATTATAAAACGATATCAGGTAAGGTTCTTTTTTACTAGACTTGGTTTTCTGCTGCCGCCCGATCTTTGCTTTTGCCCGATCTTTGGGGCCCATCTCAATAGTAGCCCTGAAAAAAGAATAAACCAATTAATTAACCAGTCTTTTCTCCAGGATAAATGTGCTTTCTATCTTTCTCTTTTTTGAATTGTTCAGGATCACGTTATAATTGCCCAGAAAACCAGTACCAATCACATTGTGTGGTGCTGCTGAACTGAGGATCACTTTTTGATTTTTAAGAACAGTACCATTGAGCGAGAGCGAAGGGATCACCACCTCATACAGGGTATCTATCATTTTACGCGCATGGATGTTTGAAGTCAGTGTAGTTTTAGGTGTCAGTTTATAGGTATCGATCAATTTCTGCCCCAGTTCAGAACCGGCGTTTACCTGGAAGGTGGTTCCCGATCCGAGATCCAATGCGAAATCTGCTTTAAGACCATCTATTTCTACAGAAGCAGTCGGAAAAGTATCGTTTTTATAAGAAATTGAAGCAAATGGCTGTGCGGGTGTAAAAGGGTTTTTCGAAATAGCAATTTCATTTCTATCATTATCAATCCTCCAGTTATACTGATAAACCAGCAGTGTTCCCGTTGCGCCGGTGGCAACGCTATCCGGAAAGGAATTGTTGACCACTGTCTCCTCATTACGGAACTTAATACTGCCGATTTCAATCTTAGGCAGATAGAATAACATCCTGCTGCGTCTCCTGCCTTTTTTATCAGTTACAGTCAGCCGGTCCCAGCTTGGATAAAGCTCCCTGGTCTGCAGGAAATAGGGGGTAAGCCTCAAAGTTTTGGAATATGTCCCCAATAAAATAGAGATCGTATCACCGTCGATCTTTGCGGGAATAAAAATACGGTTGAACTTGTCCTTCTGAAACGTGACTTTAGTCTCGTTTTTCGACTGTGCAGCGGCAGAATCTGCAGATAAGCATAACGTAACCATCACGCATGCCGCACTGAAAATCAGCTGTAGTGCCTTTTTCGGAGTTGAAATTAGATTGTTCATATTCAGTTCTGTTTGTGTTCACTAAAATAATCAAATAATAGCATAAACCGATTGTAAACAAAATCCGTAATTGAATGTTTACTAATAAATGATTTTCTTATGCCTCTATGGTTAAAACGCTCTCTTCAGATCTTTGGTTCACTGATTATCCTGATTGTTATTGTATTCATCGGCCTTGCCGTTTATGTGAATGCACACAAAAAGGAATTGTTATTGTCGATCACCGCTGAACTTAATAAGAACATCAATGGAAGTTTAACCGTTGGCAGCATGGAGCCCACCTTTCTCAAAGGATTTCCCGGAGTTTCGGTATCCTTAAAAAAAGTAGAAATCCGGGACAGCCTCTGGAAGGTACATCACCATTCTTTATTGGCCGCGAAAGACTTTGATATATCCGTAAATGCCATGGCTTTGCTTAAAGGCACGATCGAAATCAGGAGGATATCAATTAATGACGCCGCCGTTTATTTGTATACAGATAGCAATGGCTACAGCAATACATCCATTTTCAAAAAGAAAACTCCAGCACCAAGATCAAATGAAGATAAAGCATCACCTGCAGAAATCAGGCGCTTTGACCTGGATAATGTTCGCT
>Ga0247810_10001581_pt1 | contig 14048 bp, 12 predicted proteins | sample UWRJL119311C1_FD_179918 | JGI IMG/M metagenome (GOLD analysis project Ga0247810, IMG submission 179918) | Plant litter microbial communities from Arlington Agricultural Research Station in Wisconsin, United States - UWRJ-L119-311C-1 | ecosystem: Environmental > Terrestrial > Plant litter >...
GATCTGGGACGAGCCGGCGATCCCGACGGCGACGAGCGCGAGCGCAGCGCCGAAGAGACGTTGCGCGGTGATCGGTCGCGGTGCCATCGAGCCGATGCCGACCCGATCGACGAGGACACCGCTCACCGTCTGGCCACAGACGATACCGATGGAGAAGAGGGCGACGCCGAGGATGGCCGACGTCAGCCCCTGGGACAGGACGAGGAACGATCCCCCGGCGCCCCCCAGCAGGAACCACCACGGCGTCTCACGCGCTCGCACCCGTCCGATGACGGTGCGCAGGCCCCGACGCGCGCCGGGGAGGCACAGCATCAGCACCGCGAGGATGACGAGGCCGCTACCGAAGGAGATCACCGCGGCGAGATACCCGTCCCCGAGATCGGCCCCGAGCTGCCCGTTGACCCGCGACTGCACGGCCATGCCGGCGCCGCCGACGACGGCCAGCGACGCGGCGAGGATGATGCGGGAACGAGGGCGCTGGGTCACGATCCCCAACGCTAGCTAATATTGACGCGCGCCCCCTTAGCTCAGAGGCCAGAGCACCGCTCTTGTAAAGCGAAGGTCGTCGGTTCGACTCCGACAGGGGGCTCTGCGAAAAATAGATAAACCAGGCTGATAACGGTCGCATAATTGGCGGCGCACGCTCAGCAGTTTTTCAGGACGTCCAAGCTCGAACTCGACACTAGAGAAGCCGGATTGCCGCGCTCGCTCACGTGGTCGAAGCAGTGCGAGGACGCCCTCGGCACGCTCTAGCGAAGCAGCGTGCCGAGGCGCCCTTATCGAACTACCATCCCCACCCAACCTGGCTGTTGCCCGAAAAAGTTCCGACCCCTGACCCGTTGTACAGCCACAGGTCACCCGAGGGGGTAGCCCCAAACAAATCCTGAGTCCCATCGCCGGTGAAATCGCGAGAACCGACAACCTCTCGGAAACCCTGCCAACCCGATCCGATCGGCACGCTGGTCGCTGTCCAGCCTGACGCGCCGTTGCCTGTATACAGATACATGTTGCCGTTCGGCAGAATCCCAATCACGTCGGCTTTGCCGTCTCCGTTGAAGTCCCCCGGGGCGACAAGTGAGGCAAACCCGTTCCAACCGGATCCAACGACCGACGCTGCACCAAAACCGCCAGTGCCGCTGCCGGGATAGAGCCACAGGTTGCCGTTTGCAGCGACAGCCAGAAGGTCCGGCTTTCCATCTCCGCTGAAGTCCCCCGGGGCAATCACAGTCGTGAAGCTCTGCCAATCTGAGCCGATTAACGAGCTCCCCGTGAACGCTCCTGCTCCGTTAGACGGGTACAGGTAAAGCTTTCCGTCATTCGCGATCGCGATCACGTCTGGGTGGCCGTCCCCATTGAAATCACCTGGTGCGATGACCCGTTTGAAGAGGTTGAAGTCAGTTCCGATCAGCGCGCCGCTGCCGTTGTTCAACCAACCTCCAGCTCCGTCGCCGCGATACAAGTACATCGAGCTACCCGTGATCAGGAAGAGGTCGGAGAAACTGTCGCCGTCCCAATCACCTGGAGCGATGATCCGCGGTGCGCTTGAAGGAGCTATGGGGGTGGCTCCACCGCTGACTAGGAAGGCGTGCGGATCCGTAGAAACACCGTTCAGTGACACTGTCAAGTGGACGTGATCCACCGAGGAGCAGGTTCCATGATTGTTGTGATTGCCCACGTGACCAATGACAGCGCCGGCGGCGACGTACGTTCCCACGGAGATTGAAGGACTCTGGAGGTGCAGATAGCCGCTCCGCAGGCCGCCGGCGTGTTGAATCTGAACGAACCCCCCACAACCACTGCTGTTGGCGGTAATAACGGTGCCCGCCGCAATCGCCAGCACTTGAGTGTTGACGGGCTTCAGATAGTCGGATCCGAGATGAGTTCGTCCGCCAGGCCTCAGAGCGCCGTATTGCTGTCCGAAGGCGGGGTTTGGCGCAACGGGCGAGGCGACAGGGAACGTCACCGCACCCCACGGTTCAGCGGAAGCGGGCGCCGACCCGCCGAATGCAACAAGCGTGCCGACAACCAGCGAAACCGCGCCAAGGAAGGCGGACCTTCGTTTCGCCGAGCGAAAAGAGGAACGAGCCACGGTTTGTCTCCAATCGTTGATGGTGGCTCATGGTGGCATCACCGTGTCGCGATCACAGTCGGTGATTCGGAGGACAAAGGGCTCGTCGATGAGCCCTTCTGGCGTGATCCGTTAGCTTTTCGACACGGTGGGCAGCTGCCAAAAAGCGCCGAACCTGAGGTGTTAGTTATAGAGCGAAGGTCGTCGGTTCGACTCCGACAGGGGGCTCCACTCAGCTCAGGCTCTCGAGCACCCGCAGCCCCGCGATCACCTCGGGATCCGCGAGGACGTCGAGCCCGGTGATCCGGTCGCCCTCGATCTCGAACGCCATCAGGGAGACGACCCGGCCGTCGATCACGGCGGCGACCCCGGGCCGCCCGCCGAGCAGGACGGGGATCGAGTGGGCCGCCAGGCGTCCCGACAGGACGGCCATCTCGCCGATCGCCGCCGGGCCGTCGAGCACCTGGGACGTGGCGCCGTAGTCGGCTCGGAGGACGGCGTTCTCGTCGAGCAGGCCGAGCAGCGATCGCAGGTCGCCCGTCTCGACGGCCGCCAGCCACGCCGTGACGACAGCCCGTTCCCTCCCCCGGTCCGTGCGGCCGGGCTCGGGCGCCCCGCGCACACGGGACCGCGCACGGGAAGCGAGCTGTCGGGCTGCCTCCGGCGACCGGTCGAGCGCTTCGGCGATCTCGGAGAACGGGCGACCGAACACGTCGTGGAGGACGAACGCCAGTCGCTCCGCCGGACTGAGCTGGTCGAGCACGACGAGGAGGGCGACCGCGACGCGGTCATCCCTTTCCACCTCCTCCGCGGGGTCGGCGCGGTGGGCGACGGGTTCCTCGTCCCACCGCATGACGCTCCAGCGGGTGTGAGCGGGCGCGCGGAGACGGTCGAGGCTGATGCGCGAGACGACGGTCGTGAGCCAGGCGTCCAGGTTGTCGATGTCGCCCGTGTCGACCCGCTGCAGGCGCAACCAGGCGTCCTGAACCGCGTCCTCCGCCTCCGCCGCCGATCCGAGGAGTCGCGTCGCCACCGCACGCAGCCGCGGCCGCTGGCGTTCGAAGGCCGCTGCCAGATCATCGCCGGTCGTCATGTCACATTCTCCCCACACCACTCGTCACCATGTCGACGAGGCAGAGCCCTCGAATGTGACGAGAGGAACAGCGATGACCGCAACGATCGTGGTGACCGGGGGCACGGGACGGATCGGGCGGCCCGCCGTCGAACGACTGCACGAGGCCGGGCACACCGTCCGTGTCCTCACCCGCCACCCGGGGCAGGACACCCCCGGCATCACCCATGTACAGGGCGACACCGTCGCCGGCAGCGGTCTCGATCGGGCTTTCATGGGTGCGGCGACCGTCGTGCACCTCGCGGGCGGCGCCCGGGGGGATGCGGTCGCCGCGCAGCATGTCGCCGCGGCCGCGCGCGCGGCGGGTGTCGGGCACCTGCTCCTCATCTCGGTCATCGGCGCGGATCGGATGCCGATCGGCTACTTCCGCGCGAAACGGGAGGCGGAGGAGAACATCGCCGCGTCGGGTGTGCCGTGGACGGTGCTGCGCGTCGCCCAGTTGCACGACTTCGTGCTGCCGATGGCGCGGTTCCTCGCGTCCGTGCCGTTCGCCCCACGCCACCTCCGCTTCGAGCCGATCGACGTCGCCCCGGTCGCCGACCGCCTCGCGGCGCTGGCCGGTGCACCCGCGGCCGGGTTGGTCCCCGACCTCGCCGGGCCCGAAGTGCTGGGAGTCGACGTGCTCCTCGCCCAGTATCGGGCGGCACACGGCAAACAACCCCGACGGTCGGCAGGCATGCCGTTGGCCGGCGCGATCGGTCGCGCCTATCGAAACGGCGACAACCTCGCCGGCTCGGACGCGCGCCGCGCGGGGATCAGTTGGCGGGAGTTCCTGGCCCGCCGGGCGGACTAGCCCGCCGGGACCTCGGCGCTCGGCGTCGGGGTCGGAGTGGGCGTCGAGCTCTCGTTGAAGCTCGTTCCGGCCGCCTTGACCACGAACTGGCGGAAGGCCTGCGCGTCATCGGCGTCGCCCGTGTACTGCTGGCCGTTCACGATGATGGTCGGGGTGCCGGAGACGGAGACGACGTCGCTGTTCGGGATCGGACCGGTCAGCGCCCGCTCCTTCGCCTGGTTGACCCAGGGCCGGAACCGCTGCTCGGTGATGCACGTCGTGATGCTTCCCAGGCTCGACACCTTCGAGTCCTTGGCCGCGGCGACAAGCTCCTCGTCGCTGAGACCCGGGGTCCCCTCCTCCGGCTGCAGCACGAAGAGGCGCTGGTGGAAGGCGTAGAACTGGTCGGGCGACGAGTTGGCGACGCAGGCTGCCGCGTTGACAGCGCGCGTGGAGTACTTCGTGCCCTGCGAGAAGCGGTCCAGCAGCGGGATCGGGTGGATCTCGACGGTCGCGACGCCCGAGTCCAGCCAGGTCGCGATCTGGTCGCCGTTCGTCTCCTCGAAGGTCTTGCAGATCGGGCAGAGGTAGTCGACGTACATCTGGATGCTGATGACGTCCGACTCCTCGTCGACGGGAGTCGCGATCGGCTCCTGGCCGGCCGGGGTGGCCGAGGTACGGACCGCCTCCGAGCCGGAGCCGATGACGATGCCGTCGCTGCGCATGTTGACGGGCCCGGGGCCGGTCGGCGTGCGGCTGTTGAGCAGGTAGAAGGTGCCACCCGTTCCGACGACGAGAACGAGCGCGACGACCGAGGCGATGACGATCAGACGCGTCTTGCGCTGCTGCTTGCGGTGCTGCTCCCGGATCTGCTTCGCCTTCTCCCGTGCCTCATCACGACGCGATGCGCCGCTGGTGGGGTCGAGAGACATGGGACCTCGCAGGAAGGAAGGACAGGGAAAAGCGGCCCGCCACAGCGGACCGCACCACCGATCGTACGAGACATCACTGGGAGTTCACCAGACGGCCACGTGTCATAATGGCTCCGGCGGCTGGTCAAGTCGCCATCCATCACAACGGATCGTCGGGCACGTACCTGCCCGTGAAGGAGAAATCAACAATGGCATCTGTCACTTTTGACAAGGCAAGCCGCGTCTACCCCGGCGGCGCCCGCCCCGCGGTCGACTCCCTCGACCTGGACGTCGCAGACGGCGAGTTCCTCGTCCTCGTCGGCCCCTCGGGTTGTGGAAAGTCCACCTCGCTGCGCATGCTCGCTGGCCTCGAGGAGATCAACTCGGGCCGCGTCCTCATCGGCGACCGCGACGTCACCGATGTCCCGCCGAAGGATCGCGACATCGCGATGGTCTTCCAGAACTACGCGCTGTACCCGCACATGACGGTCGCCGAGAACATGGGCTTCGCGCTCAAGATCGCTGGCGTCAACAAGGACGAGCGCGCCGCCCGCGTCCTCGAGGCCGCGAAGCTCCTCGACCTCGAGCCCTACCTCGCCCGCAAGCCGAAGGCCCTCTCCGGTGGTCAGCGTCAGCGCGTCGCCATGGGTCGCGCGATCGTCCGCCAGCCCCAGGTCTTCCTCATGGACGAGCCGCTGTCGAACCTCGACGCCAAGCTCCGCGTCCAGACCCGTACGCAGATCGCGTCGCTGCAGCGCCGCCTCGGCGTCACGACCGTCTACGTGACCCACGACCAGACCGAGGCGCTCACCATGGGTGACCGCATCGCCGTACTCAAGGACGGCCTCCTCCAGCAGGTCGGCACCCCGCGCGACCTGTACGCGAGCCCGAAGAACGTCTTCGTCGCCGGCTTCATCGGCTCTCCCGCGATGAACCTCTTCGATGTCGACATCGTCGACGGTGGCCTCAAGTTCGGCACCGCTGTCGCGGCCGTCGACCGCGAGACCCTCGGTGCGACCAGCGGCAAGAAGGCCACCGTGGGTATCCGCCCCGAGGACCTCACCATCGCCACGTCGGGCAACGGCCTCGAGGTGGACGTCGACCTGGTCGAGGAGCTCGGCGCCGATGGTTACCTCTACGGTCACACCCAGGTCGAGGACAAGCGCGTCGACGTCGTCGTGCGCGTCGATGGCCGCAGCCACCCGAACGCCGGTGACAAGATCGTCGTCACCCCGGCCGCCGACCACATCCACGTGTTCGACGCCGAGTCGGGCGACCGCCTGACCAAGAAGGCCATCGAGGCCTCCAAGTAGCATCCGCATGAGGGGGCCTGTCAGACTCGACAGGCCCCTTCGTCATTTAAGGAACACATGAGCGGCTCCCTCAACATCACCGCGGCCAGCGTCGACCCGGCCCTCCTCGACCTGCCGTGGAACCTCCCCCTCGACCTCTGGCCGGAGGAGGCGATCGTCGCCCTCCCGAAGGGCATCTCGCGCCACCTCGTCCGCTTCGTGCACCTCAGCGGTTTCGTCGTCGCGGTGAAGGAGACGTCGGCCGAGCTGGCCAAGCGCGAGTACGACATGCTGCGCACTCTGCAGCGCATGGACATCCCCTGCGTCGACCCGGTCGCCGTGATCACGAACCGCTCGGACGTCGATGGCGAGCCCCTCGAGTCGGCGCTCGTCACCCGGCATCTCAAGTTCTCCCTCCCCTACCGCGCCCTCTACTCGCAGACCCTGCGGCCCGACACTGCGGCACGCCTCGTCGACGCGCTCGCCGTGCTGCTCGCCCGCCTGCACATCATCGGCTTCTTCTGGGGCGACGTCTCGCTGTCGAACACCCTGTTCCGGCGCGACGCGGGTGCCTTCGCCGCCTACCTCGTCGACGCCGAGACGGGTCAGCTCTACCCGAGCGGACTCTCCAACGGCCAGCGCGAGAACGACCTCGAGATCGCGCGCGTGAACATCGCCGGCGAACTCCTCGACCTGCAGGCAGGTAGCCGCCTCCAGGAGGACGTCGACCCGGTCGAGATCAGCAACGGCATCGTCGCCAAGTACCGGGAGCTCTGGAAGGAGCTGACCGGCACCGAGGAGTTCGCGACCTCGGAACGGTGGCGCATCAACGAGCGCGTCGAACGTCTCAACAACCTGGGCTTCGACATCGAGGAGCTCGCGATCAAGACCGACACGACCGGAACGCAGGTGCGCATCCAGCCCAAGGTCGTCGACGCCGGCCACCACCAGCGCCGGCTCCTGCGCCTGACCGGTCTCGACGCGGGCGAGAACCAGGCCCGCCGCCTGCTCAACGACCTCGACTCCTACGTCGCGACCTTCGTCACCTCCGGGTCCGACGAGGAGATGGCCGCCCACGAGTGGCTTGCCCGCGTCTTCGAGCCGGTCGTCAAGGCCGTGCCGGACGACCTGCGCGGTCGCCTCGAGCCGGCGGAAATGTTCCACCAGCTGCTCGACCACCGCTGGTACATCTCCCAGGAGGAGAAGCGCGACATCCCGCTCGCCGAGGCGGTCGCCAGCTACATCGACAACGTGCTGCGGCACCGCCGCGACGAGGCCACCCTCATCGACCCGCTGACGGGTGCGATCACGCTGCCGACCGGTGTCGTGGCAGCGGTGGACGGCGACGAGGACGACTGGCGCAAGAACGTCTGAGCGATCTCGACAGGCTCGATCCGCGGAGATGCTGCTCGATCCGCGGAGATGCTGCTCGATCCGCGGAGATGCTGGTCGAGCCTGTCGAGACCTACTTCTTCGCTGAGCGGATCTTCGAGATCTCGTAGAGCGTCACGCTCGCCGCGATCCCGGCGTTGAGCGACTCCGTCGACTTCGAGATCGGGATCGACACCACGGCATCGCAGTTCTCGGTGACGAGCCGGGACAGGCCCTTGCCCTCACTGCCGACGACGACGAGCACGGGCTCCTTCGGGCCGATCGGCAGGCCGTGGAGCGACACCTCTCCGTCGCCGTCCAGGCCGAGCACGAACACGCCGCGCTCCTTGAAGGCCTTGATCGTCTGATTGAGGTTCGACGCCATGGCGACGGGCGTGCGGGCCGCTGCGCCGGCGGAGGTCTTCCACGCGGAGGCGGTGACGCCGACCGAACGACGCTGCGGGACGATGACACCCTGGCCACCGAAGGCGGCGACGGAGCGGATGATCGCGCCGAGATTGCGCGGGTCGGTGATGCCGTCGAGGGCGACGAGCAGGGGCGCACGACCGGAGGCCGTCACCTTGTCGAGCAGCTCGAGCGGGTGCGCGTACTCGTACGGCGGGACCTTGAGCGCGAGGCCCTGGTGGACGGAGTCGAAGCCGGCGATACGGTCCAGCTCCGGGCGCATGACCTCGAGGATCGGGATGCCACGGCTCGTGGCGAGGGACAGTACCTCCTTGACGCGGTCGTCGTACTCGATCCGGGTGGCGATGTAGAGCGCCGTCGCGGGGATCTTCGCACGCAGCGCCTCGACCACCGAGTTGCGGCCGGTCACGACCTCCGACTCGTCGCCCGACTTCGCGCGGCGCTGAGCCTGCGGCTTGGTCGACGTCTCCGGCTTGCGCGGGCTGCGTCCGTTGCTGGGCGCTCCGCCCTTGCCACCGCGCTCCTGGGCCGCCTCGAGGCGATCCTTGGCGATCTTGCGCTTGCCGGCGGGGTGGTACGGCCGGTCCTCGGCCTTGGGGGTGGGCTTACGACCCTCGAGCGCCTGGCGCCCCTGACCGCCCGAGCCGACCTGCTTGCCCTTGCTGGCCTTGCGCACGGCGCCGGGGCGCGGTTTTCCGCTTGAACTCTTCATGGTTATCCGATACTCCAATGGGCCCCGTCGGGGCCGTCCTCGACCGCGATCCCGGCGGCTGCGAGCTGATCGCGCACCCGGTCGGCGGTGGTGAAATCCTTGGAGGAGCGGGCGGTCGCCCGTTCCTCGAGCAGCGCCTCGACGAGGCGGGCGAGGGCGTCATCCGACGCTCCACCCGTGGTCGCCCACTCCGGGGCGGCGGGGTTGATACCCAGCACGCCCGTCATCGCGACGACCGCGCCCCAGGCGCGTGCCGTCTCCTCCACCTGCCCCGCGTCGATCGCCGCATTGCCGGCACGAACGGTCTCGTGCAGCACCGCGAGCGCGCGGGGGATGGAGAGGTCGTCGTCCATCGCCTCGGCGAAGGCCTCGGGGATGGACGTGGTGTCGAGGCCGGGGTGACCGGCGCCGACGAGCCGCTCGGCGCGCGTGAGGAAGGAGGCGATGCGCTCGAGCGCGGCCTCCGCCTCCTCGAGCGACGAGTCGGTGAAGTCGATGGTGGAGCGGTAGTGCGCGGCCCCGAGGGCGTAGCGGACGGCGAGCGGGTCGGCGCTGTCGAGCAGCTCGGCGGCGAAGATCGAGTTGCCGAGGGACTTCGACATCTTCTGGCCGTTGACGTTCACGAGTCCGTTGTGCACCCAGTAACTCGCGAAGGCGTCACCGGCGGCCGCGGACTGGGCGAGCTCGTTCTCGTGGTGCGGGAACCGCAGGTCGAGGCCTCCACCGTGGATGTCGAAGGCGCTGCCGAGGTAGCGCGAGCTCATCGCGGAGCACTCGATGTGCCACCCCGGACGGCCCTCGCCCCACGGCGACGGCCATGCGGCGGACTCCGGCTCGCCGGCCTTGTGACCCTTCCAGAGGGCGAAGTCGCGGGGGTCGCGCTTGCCACGCGGATCCGCGTCGGCCGCGGCGACCATGTCGGCCGGCTTCTGCCGGGTCAGCTCGCCGTAGGCCGCCCATGATCCGGTGTCGAAGTAGACGTCGCCCGATCCGTCGGGCGCGGGGTAGGCGTGGCCGCGCTGGATGAGGCGCTCGATGATGGCCTGCATCTCGCCGACGCTCGCCGTGGCCCGGGGTTCGTAGGTGGGAGGCAGGATGCCGATGCGACGGTAACCGTCCGAGAACTCGAGCTCGACCCGGTAGGCCAACGCCCACCATTCCTCGGCCTCGCTCGCGTTCACGAGGATCTTGTCGTCGATGTCGGTGACGTTGCGGACGAGGGTCACGGCGTTGCCGCGATACTCGAGCCACCGGCGCAGCTGGTCGTAGACGAGGGCCGACCGGAGGTGCCCGATGTGCGGGGACGACTGGACGGTGGGTCCACAGACGTACATCCCGACCTTGCCCGCCTCGAGGGGCGTGAAGTCGCGGAGCGCCTGCGCCTTGCTGTCGTAGAGCCGTACCGTCACCCGGAGATTCTACCGGGCGCAGTTTTCCGTCTCGCATTCATCTGTGTGCGGCAGATCACCACTCTCGGCGCCCCGATCGCGCGATGTGCCGCAAATGGAGGCGGAAAGCGGGTCAGGAGAGGAGAAGTGCGGTCGCGAGGGCGGTCACGCCCTCACCCCGGCCCGTGAACCCGAGTCCGTCCGTCGTGGTCGCCGAGACGCTGACCGGGGCACCCACGAGCTCCGTGAGCACCGCCTCGAGCTCCACCCGGCGCGGGGCGATCTTCGGCCGGTTGGACACGACCTGCACGGCCACATTGCCGACACTGAAGCCGGCGCCGTGGACCAACTCGAGCGTCTCCTGGATGAACACGTCGCCGTGCGCCTCCACGAACCGCGAGTCGGCCGTGCCGAAGCGCGAGCCGATGTCGCCCAGCCCGGCCGCGGCGAGCAGGGCGTCGCAGATGGCGTGGCAGACGGCGTCGCCGTCGCTGTGCCCCGCCAGCCCCGGCTCATCCGGCCAGTAGACGCCGCCCAGCCACAGCGGGCGCCCCAGGTCGAAGGCGTGCACATCGATGCCGGTGCCGATGCGCTGGCTCGCGACGCGCGGCGTGGACTCGTGGACGAGAGCCTCGGCACGGCGGAGGTCCCACGGGGTGGTGATCTTGAAGGCGCGGTCATCGCCGTCGACCACGGTCACCGTGTGGCCTGCGGCGGAGAACACGGCCGCGTCGTCGGTGCGGTCCTCGGTGGCGGCGGCGTAGGCGGCGAGCAGGTGCTCACGCGGGAATCCCTGCGGCGTCTGCACCGACACCAGGGCCGAGCGGTCGAGCGTCTGCTCGACCTGTCCCATCCAGTCGGTCTGCTTGATGGTGTCCGCCACGGGTAGTCCGGGGATGACCCCTCCCCCGGTGGCACGCACGCCGGCGATGACCGACTCGATGAGCGCGACGGGCGTGAGGGCGCGAGCCGCGTCGTGCACGAGAACCGTCTCGACGGAGGGAAGGAGGTGGGCGAGGCCGGCCGCGACCGACTGCTGCCGGGTGTCGCCACCGGTGACGACCGAGAGGAAGCCGACCGCCGCATCCGCGACCCCCTCGGCGAGGACGCGCGCGTCCTCGAGCATGGCGGACGGAGCGACGACGATGACCTGGGCGGGCTCGGTGAGCGAGAAGACGGTCTCGAGCGCGTGCTCGAGGATCGTCCGCCGCCCCACCCGCACGAAGGCCTTGGGCTCGGGGCGACCGAGACGGGTGCCGCTGCCCGCGGCGACGATGATGACCGCCGTGGTGGCGGTGGAGGTGTCGGTCACGGTCAGGACGCGAGGACCTCGTCGAGGAGGGTAGACGCCCTGGCCTCGTCGGTCTTCTCCGCGAGCGCGAGCTCAGAGGTCAGGATCTGCCGCGCCTTGGCGAGCATGCTCTTCTCGCCGGCCGAGAGCCCCTTGTCCTCGTTGCGACGCCAGAGGTCGCGCACGACCTCGGAGACCTTGATCACATCACCCGACGCGAGCTTCTCCAGGTTGGCCTTGTAGCGGCGGGACCAGTTGGTCGGCTCGTCGACGAACGGCGCGCGCAGCACCTCGAAGACCTTGTCGAGTCCGTCCTGGCCGATGACATCGCGCACACCGACGAGATCGACGTTCGCGGCCGGGACCTCGATGACCAGATCGCCCTGGGCGACGGCAAGCTTGAGGTAGACCTTCTCCTCGCCCTTGATCACCCGCTTCTTCACCTCGACGATGGTTGCCGCGCCGTGATGGGGGTAGACGACAGTCTCACCGACCTCGAAGATCATGGGGCCTTCTCTCTTTTCAGACACGCGATTCTACCACGCAGGCCCCTCCCAGCCCCGGGGCCGTGGTCGGGCGGAGGTCGCGATGAGGTAGGCTCGTTCACAGGTTTCCGGGCGATTTCCCGCCCACTCCCCACGACTTTCTGGAGGGTCCGTGAAGGCGCGTCAAGCGGCATCCATCGCTCTGGCAGCTGCGCTGCTCCTCGGCACGAGCGGCTGCACGCTGTTCGCCATTCAGGGCACCCGCTACCACTACCAGCCGAGCGACGGCGTTCCCGCGAACGTCGGTTCGCTCCAGCTGCGCAACATCCTCGGCGTCTCCGAGGACGGCAAGGATGTCACCGTCCTGTTCACGGTGATCAACTCGTCGGCCGAGTCCGAGGACCTGACACTGCAGTTCGTCAACGCCGAGGGCGACAAGGTCGACGTGACCTTCACCATCGAGGGCAACGAGTCGCGCTCCTTCAAGGGTGAGGACGTCGTCCTCCGTGATGTCGACACGACCGTCGGTGGTCGCTTCGACCTCTTCGTCACCGTTCCGGGCAAGCAGGGCGAGCAGGTCCTCGTCCCCGTGCTCGATGGCACGCTTCCGGAGTACGGCATCAACCTGCCGATGCCGCTCCCCTCGCCCACCCCGAGCGCGACGAGCACGCCCACGGCGCCCGGCAACGCCGGCGACGCCGAGACCGAGGGCGAAGACTCGGGCGAGTAGCGATACCTACGAGGAAGGGCCCGTCGAGATCACTCGACGGGCCCTTCCTCGTTTCCGGCTGCTATCCCTCGAAGCGGTAGCCCAGGCCGCGCACGGTCACGAGCATGACCGGCTCGGAGGGCGTCTTCTCGATGCGCGAGCGGATGCGCTTGATGTGCACGTCGAGCGTCTTGGTGTCGCCGAAGTAGTCGGCACCCCAGATGCGGTCGATCAGCTGGCCGCGGGTCAGCACGCGACCGGCGTTGCGCATGAGCAGCTCGAGGAGTTCGAACTCCTTGAGGGGCATCGCGACGACGGAGCCGCCGACGGAGACGGTGTGGCGCTCGACATCCATGCGCACGTCGCCGGCCTCGAGGATCGCCTCGTTCTCGGTCTCCGGCTCGGTGCGGCGTCGCAGCACCGCCTTGATGCGGGCCAACAGCTCGCGGCTCGAGTAGGGCTTCGTGACGTAGTCGTCGGCGCCGAGCTCCAGCCCGACCACGATGTCCACCTCGGAGTCCTTGGCGGTCAGCATGATGATCGGCACCGCGGAACGCGTGCGGATCTCCCGGCACACCTCGGTGCCCTGCATGCCGGGCAGCATGAGGTCGAGCAGCACGAGGTCGCTGCCGTTGCGGTCGAACTCGGCCACCGCGGCGAGGCCGTCCGCGACGATGGTCGTCTCGTACCCCTCCTTGCCGAGCAGGTAGGCGAGCGGCTCGCTGAGGGACTTCTCGTCCTCGACGATCAGGATGCGGGTCATCGTTCTGCTTTCATGAGGAGGGACCGAGACTGACAGCCGCCGCATGCGATGCAGCGGGCAGCCTCAGGGTGAAGGTGGAGCCGTGTCCGTGCTGCGACCATACCCGCACGTCGCCGCCGTGGTTCTGGACCACGTGCTTGACGATGCTGAGGCCGAGACCGGATCCGCCGGTGTTGCGGCTGCGCGCCGGGTCGCTGCGGAAGAAGCGCTCGAAGACGCGATCGCGCTCATCCTCGGCGATGCCGATCCCCTGGTCGGTGACCGAGATCTCGACGATGCCGTCGGCGTTGCTCACGCCGATGCCGATGCGCGAACCGTTCGGGGAGTACTGGATGGCGTTGGAGATGAGGTTGTCGAGCGCCGTCGTCAGCAGCTTCTCGTCGCCATAGATGCGGGCACCGGCGTCACCACCGCTGACGAGACGGATCTCGTGCTTGTCGGCCGGGACCCGGTTCTGGTCGATCGCCTGAGCGACGATGGAGTCGACCTCGACGAGCTCCGGCTTCCGCAGGGCCTCATCCGCCTGGAGACGGGACAGGTCGATGATCTCCTTGGTGATGCGGGCCAGGCGCTGCGACTCCTTGGTGAGGCGACGGGCGAACTTGCGCACCTGGGGCGGGTCATCTGAGGCCTCGGACATCGCCTCGGCCAGCAGGCCGACAGCGCCGATCGGCGTCTTCAGCTCGTGGCTGATGTTGGCGATGAAGTCGCGACGGACGTCGTCGAGG
>Ga0247810_10001583_pt1 | contig 14019 bp, 12 predicted proteins | sample UWRJL119311C1_FD_179918 | JGI IMG/M metagenome (GOLD analysis project Ga0247810, IMG submission 179918) | Plant litter microbial communities from Arlington Agricultural Research Station in Wisconsin, United States - UWRJ-L119-311C-1 | ecosystem: Environmental > Terrestrial > Plant litter >...
TCTTGGTGCATTAACATCAATAATTTCACCCTCTTTATTGAATAGAACATATCTTGGTATTGAGGATATATCAATTTTTTGCAACACTTGATCCTGATCCGATTTTAACAATAAATAATTGTTGTCTTTGTTTAAAATTTCCGGATATTCTTTTGATGCTTTTTGCCAGGCATCATTGCTTTTGTCAATTGAAATAAACACAAAAGACATTGTTGGATATTTTTTCATCAATTCCCTTTCATACGGAAATTCTTGTCTGCAAGGCATGCACCAAGATGCCCAAAAATCGACCAAAACCAATCTGCCTTTATACTTTTGTATTATGTTTTTCATAAAAACAGGAGCTGTAGGCGATTCTAAATCTTTGTTTATCTCATCCAGAAATAGTTTGTTTTTACAATTTTCATGAAATAATTTTAAAGTGCTTGCATCAACACTGTTTATTTCATGGTGCTGACTTAAAAACCAGTCCATTTCTTTATACAAGAGAAAATCCTTAATTTTTTGATTCGTATAGTGATTTAGTATATAGTTTAAAATGTTTGGCAGTTCAGCACTGATTCCCGATTTCTCGATCATTTTGCGGGTGTAATTAAATAAAAGATACCGATATTGAGAATAGTTAATATACTGTTGGGCTTTATCAAAACTGTTTTCTATTACTGAAATTGTTTCGTTAGAAATTGGAGAAACTTCTAATTCATTTTGTAAAGCCAGACACCAATATACATCCATAAAATATTCATAAAATTCTTTAGAGACCAATTGGTCTTTATAGAATGATGTTAACATTTTCTGCTCTTCTATATATTTTGGATCAAAATATTGACTTAAACCGGGTCTATTGATTATTTGTATCATTTTTTTTCCAAATGAATCTTCCATAGGCCCGTATTTTTGATAAGATTGATTTACAAACTCAGATTCTAATTTTCTGAATTTATTGTTTTTGCTACTGTATTCAATCAATCCTTTAGATGATATACTGATTTCAATACTATCATTTGGATTTGCAAAAATAAAGGTTCTCCTACCACTATCATAACAAGAGACAGCAACTGCTTTTTCGGTTTCCAAAGTTCTAAAATTATTCTCTTCGGTTAATAGAATATTATCTCTAATTCCTACAAAATCAGCTGTTAAGTGAATTCCTTGCTTTATGTTGTCTGCCAGTTTTAGTGAGATGTTTTGCGACCAGCAAATGCTAATACTAAAAAGCATCCACAGAGTCATTATACGGTGTTTTATCATTTGTTTTTTTTCAAGATATTTTTATTTAAGGATTTATATTATTCAAATTTTAATCTATATCCTTTAATAATTGTTATTTTAATTTTAAGCCAAATCTAAGATACTGACTGCATAATTTTAATCTCGTTTAGTTCCATAATTATGACAAAATGCGTCAAATAAGAATATTAATCGCATTTATACTTATAACCGATGCAAAAACTGATTGACATCTATTCTGAAAAAGGATTATCAACAACATTTGAAATTAATCAGTAATGAAAATTATTTTAAAAAAATGATTCTGTCTGTTTTTTGCCTGAGAACCAGAAGGATTTTGAAAAGCAATTATTTGTTATCAGATAATCCTAAAATTTGCTTTTAATTGGACATCTATGAATTATTTCTTTTCCAATAAAAGTGTTTAAAAATAAAAATTGAGTAAGTTTTAAAAATTCAAGAAAGAAAATATGTTGCAAGTTATAAAATGAAACATATTTTTTTGGTTGGAAAAAGCTAATGAAATTAAACGGAAAATTTAGTTTCATACTTATTTATTCTAAAGACTAAATTTAGTTTTTTTTAATATGTAAATAATTGTTTTTCATTGTTTTAAATGGTTTTTTGTAGATAATAAAATTGCTTCAAACCCTATAAAAGTCCTGATAAAATCATTTTAATTTATTAATAACCTAATTAAAAGATATAAGATTAAATGAATTACCTATAATGGGGAATGTTTAGGATAGTAAAACCGATGAAAAATTATGTTAATTTTAAATTAAATATTGAATGTTAGTTGGGTAAGATTCACATTTTCAGATAGATATTAGATTATTACTCGATCAAAGTTCAATGATTAATTCTAAAATTATAATAATCTTAAAATTAGAAATCATGAAAAAGTTTCATTTATTATTCGCTGTTTTTTTCTTTTCGCTGGCAATGTCAGCACAAAGTTCACAATCGTTTTTACTTAATTTATATGGAGGTTATACCTTTTCTGACGAAGTAGATTTTGATTCCTCATACGCTCGTGTCGAAGATGGTTTTGAGTATGGTATAGGATTGGAATATTTCTTTTTGGAAAACCAATCAATTGAATTAAAATATAACAGACTTGATAGCAATATGCCTTTATACACAAAGGGTTTGACACCTCAAAATCCTGTTCCTGCTGGAACTCAGCTTAATGCCGGAGATGATAAAGGTGCTATTAATTATATATTAGCAGATTACACATATTATTTCGGATCAGGTTCTTCGAAAGCATTGCCCTTTTTAGGAGCCGGTGCGGGTGTCGCAATTCTTGAAACACCACAGAGCGGTAACGGAACTTATTTCGCGTGGGAAGTTAAGGCTGGTGTAAAAGTAAAAACGAATTCACCATTATCAATTAATTTTCATGCGTATTTACAATCTATGTCGGCAGCTGTTGGATATGATTATTATTGGGACTACTATTGGGGACCTGTGGCAGTTAATGATTATGTATCAACTTTTCAGTTTGGACTTGGAGCTTCATTGAGTTATGATTTCAGTAAATAATATTTAAAAATATAAATTATGAAAAAAAATCTGCTAATGTTTATACTAAGCATTTCAACTGGTGTATGGGCACAAACTTCTGCAGCTGATGACGTAGCGATAATTCAGGACATCTATGGTAAATCAAAAACGCAGGTAATAGTAGAGTATCTCCAATTACCTGAATCACAAAGTGCAGCGTTTCAGGAAATTTATGATAAATATGAAATTGAGAGAAAAGAACTCGGGAAGAAAAAAATTCAGATTATCGAGGATTATGCCGCAAATTATGATACGCTGAGTGATGAAAAAGCAGCAGAACTCACGCAAGCCAGCCTGAAAAACAATCAGAATTTGGATAAATTACTTGCAAAAACTTTTAATAAAGCCAAAAAAGTAGTAGGAGGTAAAAGTGCCGCCAAATTTGTTCAGCTTGAGCAATACTTACAGATTATTATTCGCAGTGAGCTTCAGGATAATATTCCTTTTATCGGTGAACTGGACAAGACAAAAATAAAATGATTTTTGCACTAAAAATAATTGAATAAAAGGGAATGATATACATCTTTCCCTTTTATTCAATTATAAATTAAGTTTTTAATTTTATATCTATCTGTAAAAAACATATCATAGATTGATATGAACGCTGGACCTGATGATTTTCCACTATTAAATAAATCTCTCACACATGTAACAGCTTCAATGTCTTATAATGGTGTTTCGTAACTTGAATGTAAGGATTTACAAATTTGATTCATATCGCTATAAGAAATTATCGTTGTATTCAGATTTACAAGAGTCCCAATTGTCTTGCTTTGTTTATCAGTTCTGTATCTCCTCCTTTTTCTAATAATAAATGGCTTTTAATATTCGCTTTTCTTTTTTCTATTGAACTCATTGATAAGGGTATATGGTTGGGAATACTAACCGTTTTTATTCCCTGAGAAAGTAAAATCAGAATTTGGGTGTCATATTCATCCCAATCTAAATTTGTTTTGACCATCATTTTTTGAGATTTTATTATTTCATCACTATAAATAATTTCTCCCAATAAAATTTTTTTACAAATCATGGGAAATGATTCAAAATTGACTTCACTTTTAGAGATAAATCCATCGGGAACGATGTCTTTTATGATTCTGTTTACTATAAAAGCTTCCGTATGCATGGTCAATAATAGAATTTTACAAGCGGGATGACTTTTTCTAATGACAGTAGCCAGGTCAATACCATTGGAGATATTTAATTCCGGGTAGGGAGGCAAATTAACATCAAGTATTGCAAAGTCAATTTTTGCATTTTGCTTTTCAAGTAAAAGAATCTTTTTATAGGCAGTTTCACAATTATATACCTTCAGAAAAAGTGGATCTAAAACTTCAAAACACTCATCAGAGAGCAGATTAACATAACTGTCTACCGTCATAGGATGATCATCAACAATCAGGATATTAAGTGGCATTTTTTGATGGTTTATGTAAAAGTAATTAATGTTACGGGAAAACCGTAAAAAATAGAATTTTTTTAGATGTTTTTTTGCAAAAACATAAAATATAAATACTATGAAAACGAAATTAAATTACATCCTTTTTGCTATGGTTATCTTACTAAATTTTTCATGTACAAACGATGACGATCAGGAAGTTACAACAATAAGCAAAACAAAAACAAGTATCCCGGTAACGAATATTGAAGAGAAAGTAGATTTGAATAAGACAGTTTCGACTTTGCAAACGCCGCAAGAAGGTGAACCAAGCAATCCTAAAACTAAGTAATCCTAAAGGCAAATAACAAATTTTGGCTATTTTTTTGAAGACTATAACTGCTTTTAATTGTTATAGTCTTTTTTATTTGGTATATATTTGAAGAGAATCTATAAATGACTATTTTGAAATATATACTTAAATTTTATATTCCATGTATTCTGCTAATTACAGGATTCACAGTTGTTTTATGTGAGAGAAAACCATTTGAAAAAAGTACAGAGAAACATATTAATTTTAATGAAAAATATTTTCGTAAAATTTCAGGTGCTAAAAAAGAAAAATACTTAGATTCCATTGTAACAGTATTACATGATGAAAAAAATGATTCAATTAGCCGAAATTTATATTTAAAAGCCGGAGAAGAATACTACTACTTAAACAATATAAGAAAATCATTTACTTCAAGTCAGATTGCATTAAAATTATCCACAAAAGCAAAAGATAGTTCCAGAATAGCAAAATCACTTTATTTTATCGGAGACTGTTATGAAAATTCCCAAAAAGACAGTGCTTATTACTATTATCTCCAGGCGCAAAAAATTTACACCCTAATTAATGATTTCGAAAAAGTGGGGAAAATGCATTTTAACAAAGCATATGTTTTGTTTTATGACGGCAATTTTGTTGAATGCGAAGTTGAACTAACCAAAGGTCTCCATTATTTGAAAAATTCAGATAATGTCAAACTTCTTTATTCATTTAATACATTGATGGGTAATTGTTTAGAGAAACTTTTTATGTATGATCAGGCGTTAAAATACCATCAGTATGCACTCGGAAATCTAAAAGTAATGAAGAGGAATAATTTAGATAGTGATGAGGTTCATAATTTTAATGTGTCTTCAGTAATTAATATTTGCAATTTATATGATTTAAAAGGTGAATATTCAAAATCAATCAAAGAGCTAAGTGCTGTTTTGACTGAAAATCTGAAAAACAAATGGCCTCGTTTGTATGCTAGTGTACTTTCGAATTTAGCCTATTCGAAAATGAAAAACAAAGAGTATAAAGATGTAGAATTTATGTTTTTAGAGTCTTTAAAAATAGTGGATAGTCTTGGATATACTTCTGATGCTATCTATAAGAAAATTTATTTAGGAGAATTTTATCTGGCCCAAAAAGACACCTTAAAATCTCTAAAAAACTTAAAAGAGGCTTACAGCACTGCTGTAAAAATGAATAATACAAATGATATTTTAAAAACGCTCAGGTTACTGACAAAAATAGATAACAGGAAAAAAATATTTTATGCGAATCGCTACATAGATATTAGTGACAGCATCAATAGTATTCGAAGCAGAATTAGTAATAAATATGCCAGAATAGAATATGAAACAGTTATTGTTGAAGATCAGAATAAAGTGCTGACCAAAAAAAATTTTTATATCTTAATTTCTTCATTTGTTGTTTTTATAATTCTGTTGTCCATTTTTGGTTTTCTTTACAGGAAATATAAAAATAAAGAATTGCGGTTTGTAAAGCAGCAGCAAAATGACAGCGATGAGATATATCAGCTTTTAAGTGAACACAATGAAATAATTAATACAGCAAAAGAAGAAGAAAAAAACAAAATTGCCAGAGAACTGCATGATGGGGTCATGAATAAACTTTATGGAGTCAGGATGAACTTAGGTTTCTTTAATACAAAATTCGATGACAAATCAATTGAAAAAAGAAAAGAATATATTCTGGAACTGCAAAAAATTGAAAATGAAATCAGAACTATTTCTCATGATTTAAGCCGTGATTCTTTTTTAGAAGAAAGCGATTTTAATACTTTGTTATCAAATTTAATTGCAAATCAAAATGGGCTGAGCAGGGCTAAATTCACTTATATCATTGAAGAAAATTTTGATTGGGAGAAAATTCAGAATATCTATAAAATAAACTTATATCGCATAATCCAGGAAGCGATACTAAATGTCCATAAGTATGCAAAAGCATCAAATGTAGAGGTCAAAATTGAATTATTAGAGAATAAAACTTTAAAGTTATCAATCATTGATGATGGAATTGGATTTGATACTAATGCTGCAAAAAAAGGCATTGGGCTTCTTAATATTAAAGAAAGAACAAATTCTTTAAAAGGGCAGTTGGAGATTCGGTCCGGAATTGAAAAAGGCACGGAAATTATCGTAATGTTTGAAATTGTTCTTTAATCTAAGATCATAAGATTTTATCATTCGGTAACAATACGGTAAATGCATTTCAGGTTTTAATCAATAAAATTGCAGATTATTTTATAATGACAACCCAGTCTGATAAAACCTAATTTGTAAAAGATAAATCTATGATTTTAAAAAGCATATTTCCAAATAAAAACAGCAATCCTACTTGTTTAGTATTGCTGTTTTTGATTTTTTTAACCAACGTTGTTTCTGCTCAAAAACAATCAAAACTTGATGGCGTTCAGGTCGCTTTTTTATCTGATGTGCATTTGCAGGATTTATTTGGGAAGTTGTCAGATAATGATTATCGGGGTATTTTAAATCCGAAAACAGGACAATATACTTTACTGAGAACGATGGCTTCTCAACTACACTCAACCCGAATATTTAATGAGAACTATTTTGCGTTTATTGCTGCGCTGGATGATATCGCAAAGCGAAAGATAAAATACGTGGCACTTCCGGGCGATTATACAGATGATGGTCAGCCAATTCATGTTCGCGGATTAGAAGAAATTCTGAATCAATATCGAAAAAAATACGGTATTGAATTTTTCATCACAACCGGAAACCATGATCCCGTCGGTCCTTTTGCACAAGAATCCGGAAAAGAAGATTTCCTTGGGAAAGACGGAAAAAGTCAGCCTGTTTTCAGTAAAGAAGGAATGTATAAACCGAATTTAACGATCGAAAATCCTGTTGTTGTAACTGCTGATATAGCAAAGATGGGTTACTTGGGAATTACAAACGGATTGCAGCAATTTGGTTTTTACCCAAATAAAAAATACAAATTCTGGGCAACGCCTTTTTCGACTTATACCAATCAGAATTATAGTTTTGAAAAGGCTTCTCAGGTTGCTTTATTGTCAAACAGGGCTTATGAAGTTGCGCCGGGTTATGAAGTTCCGGATGTAAGTTATGTGGTGGAACCCATTGACGGACTTTGGTTAATGGCGATTGACGGCAATGTTTATATTCCGAAGAAAAACGATGCTGATCCCAAAGATTCTAAAAGTTATTCGGAAGCAAGTACGGGCTATAACAATGTGCTTTCGAATAAAAAACATTTAATAAAGTGGGTTGAGGATATTTCGGCGCAAGCCAAAGAACAAGGAAAAACGTTGATTGCTTTTAGTCATTTTCCGATGATTGATTTTAATGATGACGCTTCCGCGGAAATAAAAGAATTATTGGGGCCAAACAAATGGCAGTTAAACAGAGTTCCAGTTGAAGAAGTCGCGCAGACTTTTGCAGATGCGGGATTGAAAATTCATTTTGGCGGACACATGCATATCAACGACACCGGAATTCGCACAACTGCAAAAGGAAATACGTTGGTCAATATTCAAACGCCGTCTTTGGCAGCCTATATTCCGGCGTATAAATTATTGACGATTAAAAAAGACAATTTAGTCGATATTCAAACTATTACAATTGATAAAGTAAAACGTTATGACGAACTTTTCGATTTGTATAAAATGGAATATGATTTTCTAAAAAATCAAAACACAAAAGATATTTGGAACAAAGCTATTTTAGAAACCAAAAACTACCACGAGTTTACCGATTTCCATCTGAAAGAATTAGTCCGTTTGCGTTTTTTATCAGATGATTGGCCCTCCAAATTCAAAGATTTTTTCCTGAATATTTCCGCTAACGATTTATTGGTTCTTTCTAATATTCAAACGGATAAAGACTTTGATTTTATTCTTAAAAATAAAGAATCACTCAAAAAAGAATGGTCAGAAGCCGAACAAAAATCAAACAAATTTTTAGCCGAAAACAACCTCAAAAAAGAAGATTTTAACTGGACGGGTTATGATTTTCTGGTCGATTTTTATCGTTTCCGAAGCGCAGATGAATTGGCGTTAGCAGATGTTGGCGAAAAAAGAGCCAGAGCATATAAATTAGTATCACAATCATTCTTTCACAATCATAAAGAAGATACTTCAAAAGAGAAACCGCTACAAAATCAAATACGTCTTTTTCTGATTATCTTCAATAAATTCATGCACGAAGTTCCTGCGGATCATTTTAGTGTAGATTTGAAGAGTGGAAAAATTATGAGCTTGAAATAAAATGTTTCAGGTTTTAAGTCCTAAAATAGCATGAAACCTGAAACAAAATAAAGAAACTATTTCGTCACATGATTCACTGCTTGGCGAGCAACTCGCTCGTGAACGCAAAGAGAAATATCCCCCTAATACGCAAAGCCTTCTTTACACTTTGCGCAATTTCAAAATCATCTTCCAATCCATAAAATCGCCAAAAGTCTCCTGACTTTTAAACAGAATACCTTAAACCAACCACCATATTTCATTAAAATCCAAACAAACATTTAAAGTATTTAGCAAACCTATCGCTTCAAAGTTTCTTTTAAAACCCCAAACCAAGTATATTTACATAAATAAGAAACTTAGAAAAGTTACATTTAGGACTTGAATCAGTCATACTAACCGACTTTATCTTTAAAATAGATTTTAATGAACATCAAAACATTAATACTGATCATAATTAATAGTTTAATCGCATTGGTAATTGCTTTATTATCTTTTTCATCCTACCAGCAGTTTTCAAACGTTTTAAACGATCGTATTTTACTGCAGTTAAATTCTATTAAAACACTTAAGCAAAACCAGATTGAACATGTATTAAAATCAGATTGGGAGCGATTTGAGGCTTCCGAATTGTACAGCCAAAACATTGACACTACTGAATTAAAACTTCCGGATAGTATTAAAAAAAGTAACGGAATTCACGATTTTACAGCGTACCATGTTGCTAAAAAAACGACAATTGGTTTTATCTCCAATTCGAAAAAAGGTACAAGGATTAAAGTTTTCGATTACAACAAAATAAAAAAAATACTCCTTGAACGTACCGGAATGGGAGACAGTGGCGAATCGTATCTGGTGGGTGAAGATTTCCATATGCGTTCCCAGTCCCGTTTTTATCCCAATAAAACCCCTTACACCTTATTGGTTAAAACAAAAGGCGTAACCAATGCTTTTAAAGGGATAAACGGCAGAGGTGTTTTTGAGGATTACAGGGGCATTGATGTCTATAGCGTGTACAGTCTCATAGTCGTTGGAAAATTAAAGATGGTAATTCTGTCTGAAATAGATGTTGATGAGGTTACGCTCCCCTTACAAGAATTGAAGGAAAGACTTATAGGTTTAACGCTGGGTATTTTTTTATTGGCGGTTATGCTTTCTCTTTTTCTGACAAGATTTATTACCAATCCAATTAAGAATATGCAAAAAAGTCTCCGAATTATGGCAGAAGGGGACTATAACCAAACCAATGAATTTATAAAAAATTCTAAGGAAATAAAGGAAATGTTTGATGCTCTGGCAAATCTTAAAGCTTCTTTGCAGGGAGCTGTAAAATTCTCTGATGATATTGGAAAAATGAATTTGCATACCGACTTTAAACCTAAAAGTTCTAATGATCTGCTCGGAAAAAGCCTTTTAGCGATGCGGGATAAACTTATAGAGTTTAGAAATAATGAAGAAAATACCAGAATACAATCAAAACGGATGCTGGTAAACGGTTTGGAAGATGAAAGACGCAGACTTTCACGGGAGCTCCATGATGGTGTAGGTCCCTATTTAACCTCTTTGAAACACTATATTGAAAACCGGGTTAAAAATGAATTGAAGAAAGCAGAAATGAAAAAAATAGTAGATGATACCATTTCTGAAATCAGATTGATGTCAAATGCCTTAATGCCTGCTTCGATTGATGATTTTGGAGTTGGAGTTACCTTAACCAACTTTATTGAAAGCCTGAAAAAATCGACCACTGTAACTATTGAATACGAAGATTTAACGCAACAGGAAAGTTCTAATATTACCAACCATCAGGCGATTAATCTTTTTAGAATAACCCAGGAGCTGATTAATAATTCATTAAAACATGCTGATGCAAAAAATATCCGAATCACACTTTCGGAATTTGATGAATTTATTTCTCTTTTTTATTTTGATGATGGAATTGGGTTTGATATCAACACTGTCAAATTAGGATTAGGAATTATTAACATCAAAGAGCGTGTAGAAATTTGCAACGGTACCATTACCATCAATGCAGCTTCCGGAAACACCACCTTTGAAATTGAATTACCCATAGAATTATGAACGAAATCAAATTAATAATAGCCGATGATCATGAGCTTTTTCGAAAAGGACTGGCGGAACTGCTAAGAAAGCATGACGATATAAAAATAGTCAAAAGTGTTGCGGATGGCATTGAGTTTATGGAGCTCATAAACAGCCAGTTTGAAGCAGATATTGTGTTGCTGGACATTACTATGCCCAATATGGATGGTTTTCAGGTTTTAAAAGAATTAAAAACCTCAAATTCCGATATAAAACCAATTGTGATTTCGATGCACAATGATGGCAATTACATCGCAAAGTGCGCCAAAATGGGTGCTTACGGATACCTGTTAAAAAATACAGACGAAGCAGAATTAATCCTTGCCATAAGAAGCGTTAGTAGTGGAAAAAAATATTTCAGTGCCGAGATTTCTGAAAAGATGATCAACTTTATGTCCACACAAAGCATCAGTGAAAATGTGTTGTCCAATAAAGAAACCGAAGTTTTAGCATTGATTTCTAAGGGATTAACAACTAAAGAAATCGCAGCTAAACTTTTTGTGAGTTCACGCACCATCGAAACCCATCGTGCCAATGTTTTAAAAAAGTTAGAAGTAAAAAATACCGCCGAACTCATTAAAAAAGCAACAAAAATGAATTTAATATAACCTGTTGGCTGTAATTATTAAAAACGTAAGTTCGAGTGTTTTTTGAGCAGAGAAACGGAACAAAAAATATATCCAGAACCGTTTTAATGATAATTTTTCTGTCTCGATACAATTTTATATCGAAAACCACTCGAACTGACGAAAATTAGTATCAAAAGCTAATCACCAAACGGAGTTATATAACAAAATTAAAAACATAAATATCCGTATAAATACGGATGCAAATAGGGTAGATTCCCATAATGCCAAAAGGCTGTTACTGATTGTAAATTTATCAAAACAATAAAAAGTAACAGTCATGAAAAATATAGCATTGATTTTAGGAGTTTTATTAATTTCTTTTAGTGGATTTGCACAAGAGGAACCTAATGTAAAACAAAGTGATTTAAAAGGTCCGGCTTATAAAAATTATAAACACTGGAAGCACGAAACTGTGCCAACAAAGATATATTCAGAAGAGAATAAAACAGTTCTGCAGGGGCCAGCATACAAAAACGAGAAACAGGTAAAAGTTACTCCGAAAGAAGATCTGGTTGAAGTAAAAATAGGCAGTTCTAAAAAACAAAAGTTAACCGGACCAGCATACAAAAACTATGGTCCATGGAGTAAAAATTGGTAATGTCTAACCAACTGAATCAGATGGTTCAGATGTTTGCCACTGTCTAAAATCTGATTCAACTGAGATTAGAAAACTAAGAGGCTGTCCGAAAGTAATTTTCGGACAGCTTTTTTTGTTCCTTCATGTTTCTTTTTAATCAGGAGCTCATTCCAGCTGTACACTATATCTTTTGTGCCGAACCCCGCCACAAAAGGATGCCGTTTCCATCTGGGCTAGGGTACCAGTTTTTATAAGAATTTTGGAGTAATAACCGTTTGGGAAATTAAAACGAAATTAGGTATGTCTAATGATTTATCAAAGTTTTTCCTATATTCGCTAAAGTGAATAGCAGTGGTTTTATGACACATATCTGACCAAATAAGGTGGGTTTGTGTGATTTTATCGCACTTGTAAACAAGTTGTGCGACATGCTAACAAACCTATCGTAAAATGAGATTAAGAATTTTATACACAAACGGAACAAAAACAGTTGATCTATTTTGGCTGACTCATGATGGTGTTGATATTTATTGTGGAGCACCAAGATTTTCAGATAAAAGAAGTTATCATGCGTCTGGAAAAGTTCACTCAGATACTAACGGAGGTCGAAATCATGAAGGTTGGCATTTTCCTTTGAAAGAATTCAAAGATCAATTCCATTTAAGAACTATTGCGTTAAACACTTTGAATTTTTTTGACGGCGATATTACTCCAAAGTTTAATTTTACGGGAAAGAAAAGCGATTGTATCGTAACTATAGATATAAGAACATTTAATCAGGGAGACCAAGCAAATCTTATGATTGGAATATTGGAACCTAACAGGTTTGACATATTAAATAATTTGATAGAATTTGGAAAATCAAAACAGGTATTTCTTTGTACTGAATTTAATCCTTGGATTTACGTGGTTACGGGTATTCCAAAATTTACATAAATGCACCATCGCACAACAGCGGTTTTGCACAACTGCTAATTTTGTGCTTGCAGTAACGTACTTTTTTCATAACTTCGTTTTGTCCGGCCAAGAGGACTCAGTTCCAATTTCCGTAGCTGTCGCAAGGCCAAAAAACGTTATCTGTAATCAACCAACCATCATTAATGAAGATAAAAATCAAAAATTATAGTATTCAATTTATTAAGGAAATTATCCCAGTAATTGCGGGAATTTTAATTGCACTTTTTATAGATAATTGGAATTCTGAAAGAAAAGATAAAGCATACATTAATCAAGTGTTTTCAACTATAAATAGTGAATTAAAAGAATCTAATGAAGATATTAAATCAAATATTCCTCAACAAAAATCTTTAATTGATTCCTTAGAATTTTATTCTAAAAACAAAAATGTTACAATTTTAGATATCGTTAGGAAGTCTAAAGGAATATATGTTCCAAGCATAAGAATTAATGCATGGAAATCTGTTTCCAATTCTAAAATTGATTTAATTGAATATGAGAAAGTAACAACACTATCAAATATCGAAGAACTAAAAATAACGCTGAATAATAAAACTCAATTTTTAATGAGTTTTTTATATTCAAACATAAATGAAACAGATGAAAATAAAAAACAAACTTTAAAAATGATTTTGTTAGATATAATTCAAACTGAAAAAACAATTAAAAAAAATATTGAGTCCTTTGAGAAAAAAAAATGACTTAAGATAACAGGTACAACAAATTTGGGCAAAAGGCTTAATGGAAAGTTGGCTTTGTATTTGGGATGATTTGTCAAATCCGAATAATGAACTTAATTTAACCCAAATCACGGATAGTTACAGAACGTGAGCTAAAACTAACCAACAAACCAACTCAATGAAGAAAATTATTTTTTTATTATTTATTTTATCCATTTTATCATGTACTAATGATAATACCACTACTGATTCCTCAAAAATATTATTGAAGAAAGTGGTAACACATAATTATGATGAAACTTATGAAACTATTTTTACTTACGATGGA
>Ga0247810_10001585_pt1 | contig 14007 bp, 13 predicted proteins | sample UWRJL119311C1_FD_179918 | JGI IMG/M metagenome (GOLD analysis project Ga0247810, IMG submission 179918) | Plant litter microbial communities from Arlington Agricultural Research Station in Wisconsin, United States - UWRJ-L119-311C-1 | ecosystem: Environmental > Terrestrial > Plant litter >...
CTTTGTTGCCTTTAGCATCTGGAGTAAGGAAAGATTCCAGTACCATATTTTTGTCGTCGAGGTTTAGTGAAAGACAGGAGTAGTCTACCAGTGCAGCTTCGTGTATGTTGATGTAAAGTCCATCTTTACTTTTCATCATTAATGGCGTTTGTAATCCCGTAGGAGAAAAAGTTGTCTGGGATGCATTGGGTGTTACGGCCTCTTTCATTTTGCCTCTAACCTCAGATAAGTTTGAGGTTACGGTACTGTATTCCTGGGTATCGTAATCACCCGGTAGCCAGAATGCTTTATGGTCGCCTGCCAGCGCAAATTGAGTCCTTTCTTCTTTGATGATGAAATAGCTCAATTCTTTTTGTTCCGGGAATTCATAGCGGAAACCCAGTCCGTCGTCAAAAACGCGGAAACGGATACGGATGTATCTATCTTTTACTGTTTTTTGCGTCAGCGTTACTAATAATTCGTTGTAGTGGTTGCGAATGTTTTTTTGTTCACCTAAAACTGGGCTCCAGATTTCATCAAATGTAGTCTGTTCTGTTTTTGTTATAGTAAACCCTTCAAGGAATGAAGGCACATCTTTAGTTTCAATTCCAAGTTTGCTTGTTTTTATGACCGGCTTATTCTTATAGGTCAGTTGGTAGGTAGGGATGCCATTCGCAGCAATGCTGAATTTAAGTGTAATGTTCTTATTTGGAGACGTAACCTGCTGTGCATTCATAGCAATACTACAGGCCAGTAATAATAAGGCGGTAAAAAATTTATTCATTTGATAATTAAGTTACTTGTTTAACAGAAAAAGGCAGCTGATTGAATTCAAAAACCAGAAAAACAATGTTGATTAATCTGTAAAGCTAGTTAACAATACGCTTTTATTAAAATGCTTTATTGGTTCCATGGTTACTACAACGATATATTAATGATAACTTTACAGTGTAATGATAGCGGATTGCTTATTATAGGATTATATTTTGTCAGTTACTACAGTAGAGTAAACGCATTAGGAGCACCATCAAGTATTATTTTTAAGAATTATTTCGATAGCGTACTGATGCCTTCTACATTTTAATCAATTGGATGGCATTGTCCAATAATGGGTCTCTTTTGCTTTGTAAATCTTGGGGGGTCACTGATAGTGGCTTGTCAATCTTTACTCCTTTTCTTTGTGCATAGGTTCCATCTGGATAGAATATGGCATTTCCCGTAAAGTTAAATTCATAATTCCCGGGCAGATTTATTATTTTTTCGTCTCCATCTGCGCCGGCACTTTGTTCTCCAAGCGTTATGCTTTGTGGGAACAGGCGTTGCAGCAACATTGTCAGGAATTCACTCATGCTTAGTGTTTGTGAATTGACAATGATTATTACTTTACCGGTATAAGCGGGATTGTTATCTGTAACTAACTCCTTTCTATAATAGGTATCGGTCTCATCGTTGCGTACATAACTACCAATCAGGTTTTTATTGATTTCATAATAATCAGCAAAATGCAATGGAGTTTTACCAAATTTCCTGAGTACGTAATATTGTATGAAACCGCCCCAGTCAGGGTATCCGCGCATATCGAAGATAATCCCTTTTTGGTGTGCTGCTATATCAAGGATGCTATCCATCCTTTTGTCGAGTTTCTCGTCTGGAATATCATTTAAAAACTGTATGGTTTCATTGACTTTAAAGTAAGCTATGTTATTGTTTTGGATAGATCGTTTATTGTCTGTTGGCTCAGGATCCCTGTTTAAAAATGTCATTATCCTTTTAGCATTGTCATAGTCACCGGCAGCTACAAATGTTATGGTATTTGTTGCTGTTACTGTTCCTCTTCGTGTGGTTAGGGAAATGGCTGTGGAGGTGGATGGCCAGATCAGATTGTCTGTGTAATTGGATAGGCGGGCAACCAGTACCGTCCGGTTTGAAGCAGAAAGCACTGTAGAGAGGGTATCAATAACCTGAGTAACAGGTTGGCCATTAATGGCAGTTATAAAATCTCCAATTTTGATATTGCCTTTTTCGCAGTTTTCCGGAATAATGATTTCAGTAACCATAATCCCGTTTTCGAAAACCTTGTAATTAAAAGGCGGAAAGAAGTTGCTGTGTGTCAGTTGTCTTTTATTTTTGATCTGGTTTATGAACCTAAAATTATGGGTGTCATTAAATGAAGAAGATACTTTTAACAGCAATTTTTCATATTCTAAACGCGAATTGCAGGCTGCAAATAATGAGATGTTTTGTTGGATTACCGTGTCCAGGTTTTTATCTGTAAGGTACTTGTGTGGAAACAGGTAGTCTGCTGTTCCCTGTAGTTTGGCTAGTGCCAGCATACGCATTGGGTAGGGTAGATTTACAGTATCTGGAAAGGTATATATGGCTTCGTTTGGGATGAGTGTAGTGTAACGCAGATCGGGTATATAATGGTGTTTGGCACCTGTGTAGCGGTGGTCAAAAATAAAAGCCAGTTCTTTTTTGTTTTTAGTGTTGAAAGCAGGGTCTGACCTGAACCATTGCTGATCAAGGTTTTGATACATAGTGCTTTTTTCATTATCAGTGATGGCCTTTTTAGTTCCTTGTTTAGAGAGTCCCGAAAGAAGGGTATTTATGTAAGCGTTGTATTGCTTTTTGGTTTTGGCTTTATCGATAGCTTTTAGGCTATTCAAAAATAAGGTATCAGCATTCGTTTTACCTGAGGCGAGATCCGGGTGGTAATACTTAATCAGGTTCCATACTTTAAAGAAGTAGAATCGCTTATTTGTTTCTGACAGCTTTTGTGCTGATACAACATTTATTGTAAATGCAAAGAGAGCTAATAGGAAGTACTTTTTCATCGGATAATAATAAAGATAATCCGGATAAATATACTAATAAAATGATTTTGAAATCGGCAAATTGATATGTTGGACAAAAATAGTAAGCCAGCCGGATGCCAATACTGTTTGTATTTTACCTAAAATAGAGATTTAAATAGAGATTTAACATGGCTAAAAATACCTAACAGGTAAAAAAAACCTGTTAGGAGAGCGAAACTATGAGGATCCAATAAGGGATTAGATTACTCTTTGTTTAATCCGGTAAAAGGCTGATATTCCGGCCCTAGTGGAACCATGCATTTTACATCATTTTCATTGATATACCACTCCAGGCAATAGCCCTCTGGATCTACTTCATGTTGTTTTAGCAGCAGTTCAAAGCTTTGTTTTATACTGTCTGGATTGTTGCGGTAATCGACAATATAAAAGCTATTGTAAGGGCCATTTTTTATTGTAAAAGTTTCGAGGTCCGAGAGGGACTGAGCCACGTCAGAATCCATAATTTCGGCTGCTGCCTTGTAGATGATCGTACCATTTTCAGTAGACCATGAAACTCCATAGAAGTTTCTGCGTTCGTTTGGTGGAAGCAATTGGTGTAGGCGGTTGTGTGCGTCCTGGATCCCGTCGGGGAAACTGTCGGCAGTAATACAAAAGGTTTTGATGTCTTCCTGAAACGTGAAACTATCCATGTGTTAGAGTTTTGATTTACTCAAATTTAGTCAATTTAGATTTTCTAAGTAATAAAATTAAATTAAAAAATAAAGTATCGTTTAATCTACACTGACCATTTCCAATTCTAAGTCTACCCCATTTGATTTGGAAAGACATATAATCCTGTCTGTAGCTACACTTATTATTTTTACCTGCATTGTTTGCCCGACCATTGTCTGCATTCCGGGATCGCTAACCTTGGTGTAGGTCAGTTCGTATTCACAATCGGAGGTCCAATTAACGGATGCATGGATTACGATATTGTGTATAGTATCTGTTTCTATTTGTAGCTTATCTGTTCTTGTGATTTTCCAGTCGGAATATATAGGATTGCTGTATTCGAAGGTGCCAGTCTTAAAGTCGGCGCATTTTTTCTCTTGGGCATAACTGTTAACAGTTAAGAGCAGGACTATAATGATGGTCAATTTTCTCATAACAAACAAACTGTTGTATTAATACTCCCAAAGATACTCTATTTCTTAGGCAATACTGATATGCGGGATTTTTGTTATAGGAAACTGTATCCTGCCGTAAAGGAAACACCACTGTATTTTGAGGACCATTGCTCATACTGAGGTAACAATTCGCGTTTACTATTATACCGGGCCTCAATAGAATACCTTCCGTAGCTAAATCCCAGTCCGGTAAACAAATTACCTGCGCTTCCTATATCAAATACTGATGGATGGTTATTGTAGGTTGTTTTGTAAGTCGCAGTTGAGTTCATTGAAAACCCCAAAGCATATCCCAAGTCAATAAAAAGCTGGGATTTATTGTTTAGAAACATATAATGTCTCACCCCAAGCGGCACCTCAATAGTTTTGAGGTTTACATTAACAGACCAGTAGCTTACTTTATCATCTGAATTCGATTCCATATAATTAGGAGCGATAAAAAAGGACCATTTATTTTGGTTGAACGGAAGGACCATTTCTGCTTCCAGCCCAACCCTGAAGCTACTTTTCTGGGTCTTAGAATCTCTTGGTGCTACGGTAGTGCTCGGCGTGTGAAAACTAATAATACCCATATTAATTCCTGCAGTTGCCTTTAGATGAAATGAGCTTTTATTTTGTTTGGCCTCGAAATCAATAACCGTTTTTTGGTCTGAACCATTGTATAGCAGGAATAATTTCACCAACTCCTTTTTGTCATATCTCAGTTTTTCAAAATTGCTGTCCTTAAGGTTTGGAGATTTCATAACTCTATATAGTTGCTGCCTGAACTGGTTGTTTTTAGCTACATCGCCATTATCAGTAAGAAATTCTTTAAAAACTAATTGGTCAGCCGTAATATAAGGGGCAGAGCTGAAAAAGAACCTTAACACGTTATTGTCTTCAAATTGAAATAAAATCAAATCGCCCTCGACCAATATTTTTAAAAAAACAGTTTGTTCCTCCCATTTCGGTTCCTTATTTTTATCCAGTCCATTCATAGTAGACATGGATTGGTCTATGTTGACTTTAAAACGCTTGAATTTATAGCTGTTTCCTACGCTAAACTCACTGATGCTGCTGATTGTACCTGTCTTAGTCTCTGAGGTTTCATTAATCTTATATTCAAATTCACGGGGATTGTTCTTCCATGCAATATTGCGAATCAGGCATGCTGTTCTAATACCACTATTGTGTATAAAATAACCCGCCTCATAATTTATTTGGGAGAAGGAAAGTCCGGAGGTCAATAATAAAAGCAAGAGTAAATTTTTTTTCATTTAGGCCAGTGGTTTGAGCGGCGAATGTAAGCTGTTTTATTCTGATTTTTACAATTCGTCACCTAAATTCCACAATTCGGTAATCAATAATTTTTAAGTTTCGTGAACTGCTGCAACTTTGGCTCAGCAAAACACCAATTATGAAAATCATTACTATTTTATTCTTCTTTTTTTTAACCGCTGTCGGTTTTTCACAGACTACAGTTTCCGGTAAGGTGACAGATGAAAAGGGAGTTCCGTTAACCGGGGCCAACGTTTATCTTGAAGGAACCTATGACGGTTCGTCTACTGCTGCAGATGGCAGCTTTTCTTTTACTACCACTGAAACGGGCAGTAAAACTCTGATTGTTACTTTTCTTACTTATGATACTTATTCGGAAGTCATTGATGTAGCAAATTATCAGGGTAAAGACATCAGAATGAAAGAGGGAATCAATAGCCTTGATGCGGTCGTAATTACAGCAGGCACTTTTGAGGCGGGGGATAAGTCCAGGGCATCTGTATTGAAACCACTTGATATAGTTACTACTGCGGGTTCGGCTGGAGATATAGTGGCTGCGTTACAGACATTGCCCGGTACACAGAATGTTGGCGAAAGTGGCAGGCTGTATGTGCGAGGAGGAGAATCAGATGAAACCCAGACCTTTATTGACGGATTAAGGGTTGGGCAGCCTTATGGGGCTTCGGCTAATAATATCCCTACCCGAGGCAGGTTTTCACCGTTTTTGTTTGATGGCATTTCATTTTCTACAGGAGGGTATTCGGCCGAATATGGAGAGGCATTGTCAAGTGTGCTATTGTTGAATACTATAGACGAGCCGCAACAGGAGCAGACGGATATTTCAATAGGTACGGTTTTAGTAGGAGTTGGCAATACACAAAAATGGGAGAAGAGCTCTCTAAGCCTTAATACCTCTTATGTGAATCTGGCCCCTTACCAGGTAGCGGTTCCACAGGCGGTTGATTGGAATAAGCCATATGAGTCCTTATCAGGAGAGACGGTTTATCGCTATCAGTTTAAAAGTGGATTGTTGAAGTTGTATGCAGCATTTGACGCGTCTAATTTTGATCTTAACCAAGAAGATATCAACCAGCCTGAAAAGGTGCGTTTTGATCTTAAGAATAACAATTTTTATCTTAATACCAGTTATAAAGGTACCTTTGGGGATAGCTGGACATTGACTACAGGACTGGCGTACGGTTATGCAAGTAATAAAATAGGGATTAATCTGGACGATGTTGATAATAGTGAGAACACTGCACATTTCAAATTGAAGTTAAAAAAAAGCTTCTCGAATATGTTTAAGATAAGTGTTGGTGCGGATTATTTCATTACCGACTTTGATGAAAAATATAAAGAATATGCAGGGGATATTTTTAAAGTAGGGTATAACGCTGGTATAGCAGCTTTTTATACTGAGGCAGATATCCTATTTTCTAAAAGATTGGCCGCTAAAGTAGGGTTTAGAGGTTCCAATAATAGTTATACCGACCAGTCTGCTTTTTCGCCCAGAGCCTCAGTGGCATATAAGTTTAGCAAACGCGGACAGTTGTCGTTAGCGTATGGCGATTTTGCACAGGCTCCCAAACAGGATTACCTCAAATACTCGAATCATTTTGAAAATGAGAAAACGACACACTATATAGTGAATTATATGTATACCAAAGACGGACAGACCTTTAGGGCAGAGGCCTATTATAAAAAATACAGTAACCTCGTTAAATATGATACCGATCTGGTTACTTATGCTTCTGATTTCAACAATGCCGGTTCGGGTTATGCAAAAGGAGTCGACTTGTTTTGGAGGGATAACACTAACATTAAAAATCTCGAGTATTGGATTTCGTATTCTTTTATAGATACAGAACGCAATTATAAAAATTACCGCACACAGGTCACTCCTAATTTTGTTGCAGATCATAGCCTGTCTGTAGTTACCAAATATTGGATAGGAGAATGGAAATCACAGATAGGATTTACAAACAGCTTTAGTTCCGGCAGGCCCTATAACAATCCGAATGAAGTGTTATTTATGAACGGAAAAACCAAATCGTATAATAACCTAAGCTTTAACTGGGCGTATCTGTTAAGCCAACAGAAGATTTTGTATTTCTCTGTTTCGAATGTATTGGGTGCTTCAAATGTATTTGGATATGATTATGCAAATACAGCTGACAGCAACGGGGTTTTTAAGAGTAAACCCGTTACCCCTACTGCAGACAGGTTCTTTTTTGTGGGATTCTTCTGGACGATTAGTAAAGATAGGAAGGTTAATCAGTTGGAGAACCTTTAGAGGAATGTATATTGTAAAAATGTAGAATGTATATTGTAAAAATGTAAAACTAACGCATAACCAAAATAATACAGAAAAGCTTACGATGCAAGTACAATAAACATCCTTACATATTACATCATTGCAATATACATTTTTACAATCCTCCGGTTCATCGTCAAAAAACGACAGTTCGGTAATCAATTATTTAAATAGCAGGTGAGGTACCTAAATTTGTATCATAATTAGTAAGTATAATTATTTTAAATTTTGAATTATAAATTTTAAATGAAACGGAGTGCTTAGGATTTGTTGAAATCAAAATTTATAATTCAAAATAATAAAAGAGCGATTAGGATCTGCTGAAATTCAAAATTCAAAATTTATAATTCAAAATAATAAAATAGTGCTTAGGATCTGCTGAAATTCAAAATTCAAAATTTATAATTCAAAATAATAAAATAGTGCTTAGGATCTGCTGAAATTCAAAATTCAAAATTTATAATTCAAAATAAATCTAATCATTAACATTTAAATTAAAATATCATGACAAAAATTATTACATTAATCACATTGTTTGTAGTCAATGCGTTGGCTGCACAGGGGAAGTTTGAAGAAGGAATGACAAAAGCATTTGAGCTGTGGGGACAGGGAAAGAACAGTGAGGCTTCAGCTATGTTTGAAAGAATTGCTTCGGCAGAGAAGAACAACTGGTTACCGAATTATTATGTGGCACTTGTCAATACGACAACCGCATTTGGCACTAAGGATAAAGAAACTGTAAGTGCGTTATTGAATAAAGCACAATCAGCATTGGATATAGAATTAGACAAAACGCCTGACAATCCTGAACTGATTGTGATGGAAGCCATGATACAGACAGCCTGGATTGTTTATGATCCAATGACAAATGGGCAAAAGTTATCCGGAAAAGTAATGGAGCTGTACTCCAAAGCACAGGCGATTGCACCCCAGAATCCACGTGTAGTACTCGGGAAAGCAGAGTTTGAAATAGGTGGGGCGAAGTTCTGGGGAACGGATACCAAACCTATGTGTGCCCAAATAGACAAAGCAATCGAACTTTTTGGTAAATTTAAACCCGAAACGGCTTTCTCTCCCAAGTGGGGATTGGACAGGGCACTTGAGATACAAAAGACCTGCAGAAACTAGCATAACGAATCGAAGTCAATTCAGGATGATGAAAGGCGCTGACAGCTATTTGGTTTGTAAAGTATCAGGGGTCGAAAGAACTATTTTAAATTATCATTAACAGATCGCATTTTTGCTGAGGGATAGCAACAAAAGGTACAAATGGATAAATATTATAAAAATATCTCAAAAGTAATAGCGCTGACTTTTATAGTTTTTGTAGTGATACAGTTATTTACTTTGATTTTAGGAGGTAAGGTTACTTTTAATACATGGTTGCTGATTTCTTTTGGATATACGGCACTATATACCTTTTCATTGTCTTTTGCCAATACTATTGTATTTGAATATCTCGACAAAATCTATAAGAATGACAGGTTCTCCAAACAACGTATGGTATACGGATTTGCAGGTTCCTTTTTTGCATCGCTTACGGTTATTTTTATTTTGCGTGTTTTCCAGCATATACTGATTGAAGGCGAAAGCTGGATTTATTTTATAAGAAATGAAAATCCAAGGAATTATGTCTTTTCTATAATCGTAACCTTTGTAATTATACTGCTAATCTATACCTTTTATTTTTATAAGGCTTATAATGAAAATAAGGTCAAGGAACAGAAAATTATAGCGGGTACGGCTTCGGCTAAGTTTGAGAGCTTAAAAAACCAGATAGACCCACACTTCCTGTTTAACAGCCTGAATGTGTTGAGTTCGCTGATAGAAGAAAATCCCGATAATGCGCAGCGCTTTACGACTTCGCTGTCTAAGATATACCGCTACGTACTCGAACAGAAGGACAAAGAGCTTGTAAGCGTTGAAGAGGAACTCGCATTTGCTAAAACGTATATGAACTTATTGAAAATGCGGTTTGAGAACAGCCTGTTTTATGAATTACCTGAAACAGTTCCTAATCCAGAGGCAAAAGTTGTGCCCTTGTCGCTTCAGCTTTTACTTGAGAATACCGTAAAACACAATATTGTCAGTGAACAGAGGCCATTGCATATCAATATTTTTATAGAGAACGATTATCTGGTAATCCGCAATGTGTTCCAGAAAAAAGAAGTACTACAGGACAGGCAGGGTGTAGGGCTTCAAAACATCATCAGCCGTTACAATATTATCAGTAGGAGGAAGGTACTGATAGAACAGAATGAGCAGTATTTTTCGGTGAGTATACCGATATTAACTAAACAGATTAGCAGTATGGAAACATCATATAACAATCAGGAAAACAGTTATCTTAAAGCCCAGAAGAGGGTAGAGGATATTAAAGGGTTTTACAGTCACCTCGGGTCGTATTTGATTGTAATTATTGGACTTGCCATTTTAAACCTTGTCACGGGTCCACAATATTTGTGGTTTTTCTTCCCTGCCATTGGTTGGGGAATAGGGATATTATTTCATGGCTTAACCGTTTTTAATTACCTGCCTTTTTTAAGCAGTGATTGGGAAGCGAGGAAAATCAAAGAACTGATGGATAAGGAAAGAGGATCAAAATGGAAATAAAACCTGATAGTATGGAAAATTATCTGACGGAAGAGCAACTCTACATAAGAGCTAAGAAAAAGGCAAAGGAGATTCGGTATTTTTACTTTAACCTTTTATGTTATTGTACTGTAATCCCAATATTGGCAATTATAAACCTGACTTTTAACCCTGAGTTTTACTGGTTTTTGTTCTCAGCCGGTGGTTGGGGCATTGGTGTAGCGATACATGCTATGATAGCCTTTGAGTTTATGCCCTTTTTGGGAGGTGACTGGGAAATTCGTAAAATAAAAGAATTGATGGAAAAAGATCAAAATACAGTAAATAACAACAATCTTTAAAATGGATAACCTAACAAATGCCGAGCAGCAGCGTTTTGAAAAAGCTTCGAAGCGCGTAAAGTCAATAGCAGGATTCTATAAACATCTGATAGTATATATTTTGGTCAATATATTTTTGCTTGCCATTAAATACTATTCACTGGATCCAAACGATAATTTCTTTGAATTCAGCACATTTTCTACTTTGTTCTTCTGGGGAATAGGATTAGTGTTTCACGCATTGGGAGTTTTTGGCCCTACTATTTTCTTCGGTAAAAACTGGGAGGAAAAGAAAATACAGGAAATCATGAACAAAGAAAAGAGCCAGAAATGGGAATGATCTTATCTTTGCCTGCTGTAATTAATGCAGCAGTATGAAAAGTTAGTTGGGCATCAGCTGTTTTTGACGGATTTATGCAGTTTTATAAATATAAATTATCCATGAATATTATAATAATAGAAGATGAAAAGCCTGCAGCCCGCCTTTTACACCGAAAAGTAGAGAAATTGGGGCTTCAGGTAAATAAGATGCTGCATTCAGTAGAGGAGTCTATTGAATGGTTTCAGACTAATCCCCATCCTGATCTGATTTTTCTGGATATCCAACTTTCAGATGGATTGTCATTTGAGATTTTTGACAAGGTTGACATTAAAAGCGCCGTTATCTTTACGACTGCTTATGATGAATATGCATTAAAGGCCTTTAAGCTAAACAGCGTTGATTATTTGTTAAAACCCATAGACGAAGACGATCTTGAAATAGCGATTGACAAATTCAAATTGCGTACCCCTAAAAATGAGAATCCGCAATTCGACTTTGAACAGATCAAAAGCATGTTTTCAAATCCTGTGGATAAAAGTTATAAAAGCAGGTTTACAGTTAAAATTGGCCAATATCTAAAGGTTATCATGCTGGATGAGATAGAGTGCCTGTATAGCGAAAATAAAGGTACTTACCTGCATACTACGGACAATCGTGATTATTTGATTGACACGACGCTTGAACTATTGGAAAAGGAACTTGACCCTAAGCAGTTTTACCGTATCAGCCGTAAATTTATTATTCCATTAAAATCTATTAAGGAAATCGTATTGTACAGCAATTCGAGACTTAAGGTAATATTGCCTACTTATAAGCAGGATGAGGTAATTGTAAGCCGTGAGAAGGTTTCCGATTTTAAGGAGTGGATTGATTGAGATAGCCGCATAAAAAAACTGTCCCGATAAAATAGCAGGTAATTGAATACTTATTATTTTAAACGGAACAGTTATTTGGTGTTTTTTTTGAGGTCTAGTCAAATAAAGATTTAATCTCTTTTTCTGTTTTTCCTAGTTTCTGTTGCAATTTTCCCCACATTTCTTGTTCTTGTCCTTCTTCGTATAACAAATCGTCATCTGTCAGATCAGCGTACTTCTGTTTTAGTTTTCCTTTGAATTCTTCCCAGTTTCCTTTAATTTCTGTTGAATTTGGCATAGCTTGTAGTTTTTAAGTAATTGTAATTTCTTTTTCTTTTACAAAGTTGGCCAATTACTCTCTAAAGCCTGTTATGGAATTTTTTTGGATTGTTATAAGATATTTAAGGTGGGGTGTATTTATTGTTTTTAGGCTACTTCGTAAGTCGGTGTAAAGTGTATGTCATTGCGGTCAATAATACAAAAGCGCTGATTTGGTGCGTTAGCCCAAGCCATAACGGTACTCCGTAAAGCAGAGTAAATATTCCCAATACGAATTGAACTACCACTAATAGCAACAATAGGCTGATACCCCTATTTTGTTGCTCGTCCAATTTATATTTCCTGCTTTTAAAGTAAAGCAGTGCTATTAATCCGACTACGATATAGGCCAGTGTACGATGCACAAACTGCACTCCGCCCTTACCTTCGGTAAATACAAGAAAAAGGCTGTCTTTTTCAACGAATACACTTTCGTGTATGAATTGCCCTTCGCTCATCATTGGCCAGTGGTTGTGAACCAGTCCTGCATTTAGTCCTGCAACAAACCCGCCATAGATAATCTGCAGCAATAGAAAGGCCAGTGCATAACGTGCGATGGTACGCAATGGTTTCTCAATATTTTTCCTTTCAGGATAAATTAAATCCAGTGCTACCCAAAAGGTATACGCAAATGTGATGAATGCAGTGACCAGGTGTAAGGCAAGCCTGAAATGGCTAACATCCGGATTGTCTATGAGCCCGCTTTTTACCATAAACCAGCCAAAGAAACCCTGGAGACCTCCTAAAATCAATAGGATAATTGATTTTTTGATTGTAGCGCGATCCAGTCTTTTTCGGATAAGGAAATAAATGAACGGTATGATAAATACCATACCTATTACACGGCCTATAAGTCGGTGAAACCACTCCCAGAAGTAAATAAATTTGTAGTCAGAAATCGTAAACCCGGTATCCTTATTAATCTTTTGGTATTCAGGGAACTGTTTGTATTGCTCGAACGCCTGTTCCCATTTAGCTTCAGACAGAGGAGGGAAGGTATCGGTAACAAGGTGCCAGTCGGTCATTGATAAACCCGAATTGGTCAGCCTTGTGATACCGCCAACAACAACCATAAGGAATATTAAAAAACATCCTGACATTAGCCAGATGATAACTGATTTGTTTTCTTTTTTCATTATTTCAATCTTAACCTAAATTATTAGACTACTGCTATTCTGTTACTTTTTTTAATCCTAATTTGCCGGCCCTTTTCATCATAAACTCATAAGCGGCATCATAGTCATTTTGAATCTCTCCCTCCAGAATTGCTTCCTTTATCGCTTCTTTGAGCATGCCTATTTCTTTAGAAGGCTTTAGATTAAAGATTTCCATGATCTGTTCACCTGTAATGGGAGGCTGGAAATTGCGTACATGGTCACGTTCTTCAACTTCAATTATTTTCTTGCGGACAATATCAAAATTGCTGTGGTATTTCTTGAATTTAGAAGGATTTTTAGTAGTGATGTCTGCTTCGCATAACGTCATCAGGTTATCTACATCCTCTCCGGCATCAAATACCAGTCGGCGTACGGCAGAATCTGTAACGATATCCTGAGCAAGCACTATAGGGCGCGAGCTCATCATTACCATTTTCTGGACAAACTTCATTTTATGGTTTAGTGGCATATGCAAGCGCTCAAAGATCTTCTTGACCATTTTGCCTCCTATAAACTCATGTCCATGGAAAGTCCAGCCCTGTTTCTTATTGAATCGCTTGGTAGGTGCCTTTCCTATATCGTGTAATAGGGCAGACCAGCGCAGCCATACATCATCGGTATTGGGGCAGATGTTGTCTACTACTTCAAGGGTATGGTAAAAGTTGTTTTTATGGGTATGGCCTTCAATCTCCTCTACCTGGTTTAGGGCGGTAAGCTCAGGAAGGATAATATCGAGCAGGCCTGTTTTATACAACAATAGAAAACCTGTAGAAGGCTTGTCTGTAGACAGGATCTTGTTCAATTCGTCCACTATGCGTTCGCCAGAAATGATACTAATCCTTTCGTTGTTGCTTTTAATCGAAGCCAATGAATGCTCTTCTATCTCAAACTCAAGTTGGTTTGCAAAACGGA
>Ga0247810_10001586_pt1 | contig 13997 bp, 14 predicted proteins | sample UWRJL119311C1_FD_179918 | JGI IMG/M metagenome (GOLD analysis project Ga0247810, IMG submission 179918) | Plant litter microbial communities from Arlington Agricultural Research Station in Wisconsin, United States - UWRJ-L119-311C-1 | ecosystem: Environmental > Terrestrial > Plant litter >...
AGCATTTTTTAATCTTTTCTAATATGACAGCACGTTCTGTTTCATTCCATGCGCTTGTATAGATGAGAATTGTTTGTTCTATGTTTTTGTTGTTTTCCATATGTCAAAGGTCGGCGGTGCTAACCGAAAAAAAGTTCAACTGGTTGAAGGTTTTAGATCTGCCTTATCAAAACATCGTGTTAGCGGACGAGAATCCATTTATGCATTTTTTGCAAATGTGGCCAGACACTTTTTAGATATATGGATATAACAAGCCAAATGTTTCTGCTCCATTAAAAGTAGGTTTCGTAAACCTTTGTTCGGGGAAAGTCCAATATGCCTCACAGGTATGTTTGACTCAAGTTGAACTTTCCCCGAGCAAAGGTATGGCAGAATAATAGCAGGTTTCCGGTTAACCGGTTATCCGCTACCGCAGGGTGTGCCGAAAGCGTACGATAGAGGGCAATAGCTTTTTGGGTAGCGGCTACCTGTTAATATCATGTGGTTATTTGATAAAATAAACCTATATATAGACCTGGATTCTTCCTAGTTTTATAAATTGACGTCCTTTTATTCCTGGTGATTAAATGGGGTAGGGATAAAATTATTTATATATGAAAATCTACAGAGTATACCTGCGTATCATCTTATTAGCTGCTGTATTGACCAATAGTGTTTACACCGTTAGGGCTCAAAGCGGGGATCAGATATTAGATGGGATCGGTGAAACGGGAATGATTGCACGTTATGTATTCAATGGGGATCTTAAAGATTGGTCCCGCAATAATTTGCATGCAAAATTTCAGGGCAGTGAATTGAAATTTGTGAATGACAATCAGTTTGGTAAAGTTTTGTCGCTCTCTGGAGGGAACAATTCTTTTATTACAATCCCGGCCGAAGCGTTAACTGATATGGAATCGCTCAGTATTTCCGGCTGGATATACCTGCGATCTGACCAGGCTGGTCAGCGGTTTTTCGATTTCGGAAAGGATGTTACCAAACATTTTTTCGCAGCCCCGGCAGGAACTAAAGGCCTGGAAGGTTATCAGGTGCAGATAACGACAGAAAAAAGCAATAAAAACGGGGCAGTTTCTCCGGCTATACCCTTGAACAAGTGGGTTCATCTTACCGTAGTGATAGATGTGCCGTCAAAATCTATGCTCACCTATGTGGATAGTAAACCTGTAGCTGAAACTAAAGATATCCCAGCGGAGCTTACATCCGTATTCGGTAAGCCAGGAGAAAAGAAACTGCTTTACATCGGTAAATCGTTGTTACAGGGTGATCCCTATCTCAATGCCATGTTACATGATTTTCGTATTTACCGGGTTCCGCTGAGCAGGAGACAGGTAACCGGGATCTATAGGAATTCACAAAAAGGTACCCAGGAGGGTGCAGTAAATGTGGGTAAACGGGAGGATGATCTGCAGCAGTTCCCTAAAAACCAGGCACAGCTTTACACCTCTTATTTAGTTCAGGTATCTGATGTAAAAGTGGAAACGGAAGTTGGAAACCTGCCGCGGTTACCAAGTTTTGTAGATGGGACTTACAAGAACGAAATGAAAGGCCCAAAAGTACGTGTGCTGTGGCCTGCTGCCACTGATAACGCTACAGTGCTAAAAGCCGGGCAGTATACTATCACGGGACGTGTTTCCGGAACAGATTTTAAACCGAAGGCCTTTGTCATTATAAAAGAAGCTGGTAAATCAGTTCCGCCAGTGTCAAATTTGGAGGCATTTGATTTGAATCAGGTAGCCCTGGAAACTGACGCTGATGGGCATGACACCAAATTTATCGAAAACCGCGATAAGTTTATAAAAACATTAGCTACTACCGATCCTAATTCCTTTCTCTATATGTTTCGTCATGCTTTTGGTCAGAAACAGCCTGAAGGTGCGAAAGCATTGGGCGTATGGGATAGTCAGGATACCAAATTAAGAGGCCATGCCACAGGACATTACTTGTCGGCCATTGCACAAGCCTATGCCGGTACCGGATATGATAAAACACTTCAGGCCAATTTCTCCAAAAAAATGGAGTATATGGTCAATACACTCTATGCATTATCGCAATTGTCCGGAATGCCAAAACAGGCAGGTGGCGCTCATGTTTCCGATCCCTTGGCTGTAACATTTGGTCCGGGAAAATCGGCTTTTGATTCAGATCTTAGTGAGGGTGGCATCCGCAATGATTATTGGAACTGGGGAAAAGGCTTTCTCAGCGCTTATCCGCCAGATCAATTTATCATGTTAGAAAACGGAGCGAAATATGGCGGGCAGAAAAACCAGGTCTGGGCGCCGTATTATACCTTACACAAAATTCTGGCCGGCTTAATTGATGTATATGATGTGAGCGGCAACAAAAAAGCTCTTGAAATAGCAACTAACATGAGTGATTGGGTATATGTCCGTTTAAATCATTTGCCGCAGGAAACGCTGATAAAAATGTGGAATACCTACATCGCTGGTGAGTTTGGCGGTATGAATGAGTCGATGGCCCGCTTATACCAGATTACGGGTGATCAGAAATACCTGAAAACAGCGCAATTATTTGATAATATCAAAGTATTTTATGGGGATCCGGCTCATTCGCATGGGCTGGCCAAAAATGTAGATCTTTTCCGTGGATTGCATGCCAATCAGCATATCCCGCAAATTGTAGGGAGCATAGAAATGTATAATGTATCGCATAAGCCGGACTATTATAAAGTGGCCGATAACTTCTGGTACAAAATGGTTAATGATTATATGTACAGTATTGGAGGTGTTGCAGGTGCCCGTAATCCTGCCAATGCAGAATGTTTTATCGGTCAGCCCGCAACATTGTACGAAAACGGATTTTCTGAAGGCGGGCAGAATGAAACCTGTGCTACATATAATATGCTGAAACTGACGGGCGACCTGTTCCTTTTTGATCAGCGGGCAGAGTTAATGGATTATTATGAGCGTGCGTTATACAATGATATTCTGGCTTCTGTAGCAGAAAACAGTCCTGCCAATACTTATCACGTACCACTCAGACCAGGCTCTGTCAAACAATTTGGGAATCCCGATATGACAGGCTTTACCTGCTGCAACGGTACCGCAATAGAGAGCAGTACCAAACTGCAAAATTCAATTTACTTTAAAAGTAAGGATAACAAGGCGCTGTATGTGAACCTGTATATACCCTCGAAACTGGAATGGAAAGAACGCCGGGTAACTGTGGAGCAGACAACTGATTTTCCAAAAGAAGACCACACGCGGCTGACGATTAAAGGGAGCGGGAAATTTGATCTTAATGTGCGCGTACCGGGATGGGCTACCAAAGGATTCTATGTAACCATCAATGGTAAAGACCAAAAACTGGATGCTAAACCTGGCAGCTACCTGAAAATAAGCCGCAGATGGAAAGATGGCGATACGATAGAATTAAAAATGCCTTTCCAGTTTCACCTTGATCCGGTTATGGACCAGCAGAATATAGCGAGTTTGTTTTATGGACCAATATTGCTGGCAGCACAGGAGCCTGAAGCAAGAAAAGAATGGCGTAAGATAACCCTGGATGCTGGAGATATCAGTAAGTCTATTAAAGGGGATCCTAAGCAATTACAATTTACCATAGGTGATGTGAATTTTAAACCATTCTATGAGACATATGGCCGTCATTCGGTATACCTCGATGTAACGTTACAATAAGCTTTGTCGTAAGTAATAAAGGGGTCGTCGATTTAGGATTGACGACCCTTTTCCATTACAGGCAGTCTTGCCAAATTATGCATCTACTTTGCCTATTGGCATCCTTAGGATTAGATTTCAAGAACAAAATATGACCGTTATAGTTATACCGCTATTCAACAATTGCTCAAAGATCATGACTGATAAATATAACCTGGAAAGATTTGTAACTGCACAGGAGCAGGATTATAAGACCGCTTTGGCCGAAGTTAGGGCTGGGCGTAAACGGAGCCATTGGATGTGGTATATTTTTCCGCAAATTAAAGGTCTGGGATTTTCGGATACCGCCCGCTTTTATGCGATTAAAGATTTACAGGAGGCTGCCGACTATCTTTCTCATCCAATACTGGGTGCACGGTTAATGGAGATCTGCGGGGCATTGCTCGGCCATAAAGATACTAGTGCTTCCCAGATTTTCGGAAACCCTGACGACCTTAAACTGCGGTCGTCCATGACGCTGTTCGCTGAAGTTGAAGGAGCTGACCCGATTTTTGCAAAGGTGCTGGAGAGGTTTTATAGCAGCAGAAAAGACGAGCGTACTATAGCTATATTAGATCGATAAAATTAGTTTGATTCACTGTAGCGATTGTTGTTTTTATTACGTTTTTTTGTTAAAGTTAATATTTACTATAAAACGCGAACTATGAAACCAAATCTATTCAAATCGTACCTCTTATCTGTCTTCTTTTTTACTTTGATAACTATTGTAGCAGCAGGGTGTAAAAAAGACAAAATCACAATTGATCAGGAAAAATCATTTGTACAAGTTGATCCGCCAAGAGTTGTAAATAATAGTTTGGAAGGGGGAAGCATGCATTTAACGCTGAAACCTGACGGCATTGCTGACATTAATCCCGGAGGGGATATCGTTTATGGCGGCACTTATAAAATTAAAGGTGATCAGTTAAAAATAAAAGTAAGTGAGTTTAAGGATGATTTCGAGTTTAAGATCCTTTCTGATACAGATATCAAAGAAAAAGATTCCGGAATAGTACTGCGGTGGGAAAAGTAATTTATTACATTTACTTCCCCAGCAATTATTTTTATGAAGATACTGTTTCCCTTTTTTATATTCCTTGCGATTACTTTCCGCGTTTCTGCGCAAAATGAATTACCAGTACCTGATACCAAAGAATTTGTATTGGGTACTGTCCGTACTATCCATTCTGATATATTGGGAGAAGACCGTGTCCTGAATGTTTATCTCCCTGAGGGTTACGATAAAAATGTAAAGTACCCTGTTATTTATTTACTGGATGGTTCGGCTGATGAAGATTTTATCCACGTAGTGGGTATTGTACAATTCAATACCTTTTCATGGATAAACAGAATGCCGAAATCAATTGTTATCGGAATAGCAAACACTAACCGTAAATTCAATTTCACAGCTTCCAGTACGAGAAGCAGCGATAATAAGCTGGTTCCAAAAAATGGTGGCTCTGCTGATTTTATAGGATTCATTGAGAAAGAGCTGCAGCCTTATATAGAAAAAACATATCAGACTAATGGTTTCAAAACTATAATCGGACAATCGTTAGGCGGACTGCTGGCTACAGAAATCTTGTTTTCAAAACCCCAGCTGTTTAGTCAATATATTATTATCAGTCCCAGTCTCTGGTGGAAAGACGGATCACTTTTAAAAGAAGATCCGGCAGTAATTAGTAAAACCTATAATCAGCCAACCAAAATCTATATTGGTGTGGGTAAAGAAGGATCTATCGATGGTTCAAAAAGCCATATCATGGAAGAAGATGCAAAGCGACTGTATATAAAATTACAGCAAAGCAAGTCTAAAAGTGTAAAAGCCTTCTTTGACTATCTACCCGAAGAAGATCACGCTACAGTAACCCACCAGGCAATTTTTAACGCGTTCAGACTCTTGTATCCAAAGAAGTAGGCGGGAGTGATAATTATGTTATCGGATCAATACTTTGTCCTGGAGTTTTAAAGTACCTGTTCCGAAACCAGAATGCCAAATTTACGAGCGCAATAAGCGCTGGGACCTCAACCAGCGGGCCAATTACTCCCGCGAAGGCCTGCCCGGAGTTAATCCCGAATACCCCAATAGATACAGCTATAGCAAGTTCGAAGTTATTCCCGGTTGCAGTGAACGCAATAGCTGTACTCTTTGAATAGTCGGCCCCAAAATATCTTCCGGCAATAAAGCTTAAGATAAACATGATCGAGAAATAGACAATTAAGGGAATGGCAATTCTGACTACATCCATGGGAAGGCGGACAATTAAGCTGCCTTTTAAGCTAAACATAACTACTATTGTGAATAGCAGGGCAATAAGAGTTATTGGGGAGATAAGCGGAATAAATTTATCAGTAAACCATTCTCTGCCTTTTAAGCGGATGAGGCTATACCTGCTGATGATTCCCATTGCAAAAGGAATACCCAAATAAATGCCGACACTTTTTGCAATTTCGCTAATGGTTATGTTTACATGTAAACTCTTTAAGCCAAAGTAGGGCGGAAGAATGGTGATAAATACATACGCAAACACACTGTATAACAATACTTGAAAGATACTATTGAGCGCAATTAATCCTGCAGCGTATTCTCTGTTACCTTCTGCAAGCTCGTTCCAGACAACTACCATCGCGATACATCTGGCAAGACCGATTAGTATAAGTCCTACCATATATTCGGGATAGTCGCGTAAAAAAGTAATAGCCAGGAAGAACATCAGTAACGGACCAACTACCCAGTTAAGTGCCAGAGAAACCGATAATACTTTGGTGTCTTTGAAAACTTCGCCCATTTTCTCATAACTTACTTTTGCGAGCGGAGGGTACATCATAAGGATAAGGCCGATTGCTAGTGGGATATTGGTACTGCCATTGGAAAAGGAATTTATAAAGGTTGCCGAAGAAGGCATAAAGTAACCTGCGCTTACTCCGAAAGCCATTGCCAGGAAAATCCATAACGTTAAGTAGCGGTCAAGGAAATTCAATTTCCTTTTGTTATTTGCAGGAGTACAGTTATTGGCAGACATCTGGGAGGATTAGCTTAAGTGGTTTTTAACAAAATCAAAACTGTATATTTTAATCATATCACGGACATTTCTGAATTGATCCATGATTTCCTCTTCTGTGCCATTTGCTTTAGCAGGATCAGGAAAGTTGTAATGGAATTTTTGAGCTTTAGTGGGAAAGTAGGGGCAGCTTTCCTTAGCGTTGTCGCATACGGTAATCACATAATCGAAATCTATTGCAGCATATTCGTTTACGTTATTGGAGGTATGAGCAGAGATGTCGATTCCGGTTTCTGCCATTACTGTTACTGCTTTTGGGTTTACGCCATGGGTTTCGATACCTGCACTATAAATTTGAACATTGTTAGGTGCAAAATGTCTTAAAAAACCTTCTGCAAGCTGACTTCTGCAGCTATTACCTGTGCATAGCACTAATACTTTTTTCATAAGAATCTATCTGTCTTTTATCAGCTAAAAAGCTATCATAATCTATAATTTTTGAAATTAGCAGCAGCCACTGCCGGGAGTACACACCTGCTCGTCGTTTGTGAGGTTAATCATCTGAAGCTTTATTTTTGGCGTATTTACCGGTGCACAACACTCTTCTCCTGAATCGGTAGTCCCACAGCTGCCCCCTCTGTTAATTGCCTTACACTGTGTGAAATCGGGCACAAGATTTACAACAAGGTTATTGCCGTCAACACTTAATTCTCCAGGATACATTTGGCGGGTATCAAATTGGCTGTTGCCAAATTCAATTTTTACGATCCCGTTAGGATTTAAAGGAAGTTTGTTTTCTACTATCTCTACTATCGAAAGCGCTTTATGGACTTCCATTGCCCTGCCTGTTTCTGTTTGCTCAGGCTCCCATAGTTGTACAATGATTTCTGTCCAGGCATTCATCACCCCGCCACAATCTACCGAAGTGATTGGTGCCTGCTTAATTTCTGTAATATGATAAGAAGGATCTACCAGCTGCTCAGCTCCATATTGGAATTGAAGAATCAGGTTTGGATACTTTTGCAGTTCTGCTGTAAAGCTTTTCCAGGTGAGTGGTTCTGTTGTGTTCATAATATTGCAATTTTACGATTGATATAGATAAAAAAAGGTTAGCAGCAATTTGCTGCCCCTTTGTATGCTCCAAGGAAGGCTCCGATTTGTGTTTCTAATAATTTCCAGGTTACAGGATTGATGCAATAGCAAACGCTGACACCTTCAATGGTACCTTGTATAATTCCCGCAGTTTTCAATTCTTTCAGGTGCTGCGAAATTGTAGCTTGTGCCAATCCGAGTTCCTCTACCAGATCACCGCAGATGCAGGTATTGGATTGAAGTATCCTTTGCAGGATAGCAATACGTGCAGGATGTGCCATCGCTTTTAAAAGCTGTGACAGCTGATTCTGCTCTGCTGAAAATATCTCCGTTTTTGTAAGGCCCATAATGTATTGCAATATTACGATGATAAAGATACGATTCCAAATTTATTTTAATAACTGGTACAAAGATGTCTTGATGTTAAGATATCTTTATACCCAAACAGGTATTAACTCCGTATACTTTGAGTGCTATTACCAAGATTTCTTTGACAGGATCCCTGATTGTTTAAAGGTAGAAAAGGAATTGGGAAGAAAGTTGAGGGGGATGCAAATGGCAGTAATTAGCTGCGGGTATGATAAAGAATTGAAGAATGGGTTTTATAGGCCATTCATAGAAACGTCCAAGTATCTGGGCATGGATTATATCGCGGATATTTATTTTAGTACGGAGAATGCCGGTCCTAACACAAATGATGCTGCAAATATTGACAGCTTTATCAAATTAGTGAAATCCTGATGTTAAGCACTGCAAAACACCAGGGGTTTTTACAAAATGCTTTTAGTTATGCAACCAGTGAGTGGATAAATTTTTCAGAAACTTCGTATAGGTGCTTTGAAAGCGTCAATGGTGTGATCTTTATCGCAGCATCAGTAACCTCGATGTCAATTACTTTATCTTCCTTATGTATAACAGAGATCACATCATTTTTATTGACGTAATGTAGTGCATACGCAACTTCTGTATTACTCAGGCAGTAGTTTGTAAATAGGGATGACATATTAAGAAAAACTATGGAAGATGGTAGTTTTCTGTGGTTGGGAATAGTTATCATAGGTAAATAAGAGTTTTATGCTTTAACAGACATATTCCCCATTTGTTTTTTTGATTTGTCATTAATTACAGGGTCTTTAATTTGATGATCAAATCTCAATTCACAGTACTATCTGCCGAATTCACATTAACTTTAAAACCTGAGGAAGTAAATTGCATTTTTGGTTAAGCAATGATCATGAAAAACATACAACTGATTCTAGTTATACTAATTGCAACAGCCGGCATTGCCCGTTCACAAATTACCTGGGGCGATTATTCTCAGAGTTATCCAACGGGTGCTACAGATAAGTCTTCGACTGTAGCTTTGATACTGGCGATTCCGAAAGACAATAACTCCTTCTGGACCGTTCAGGATGACAGTAAATATTTTACTGCTGCGAATAAGGATACGGCTTTCATGGCTGCACGCCAGAAAGATATTACTGCACGCACAACATTTGATACTGCTAAAGCTCAGCTTTTCCTTCACGGTGTGAACAGGTTAAATTCTGGTGAATACCAGTTTAGGGTAATGGTGTATCCCCAGCGAATAGTACTGCCATGGTCGCCTGTAACGCGTTTTACTACTGATAGTGTTATAGCCAGTTCGGGCTTACCTGAAATGGCATATCTGGGCGGATTTAAAGCGAAACTGGGAGAGATGCTGGTGATCGATGTGCGAAAAAAAGGAGAGGTACGGATCGTAGCCACTGCAATGATAGCCTGGGAAGAGATATTTCCGGCAGTAGAAAATATGTATACCGCCAATGAACTCAACTTGTTTTTCAAACGGCTCAGCCGGCCCTGGTCGGTAAGAAATGATAAGCGCTGGAAGGATACCAATCCGGCGACAGGATTGCCTCGAAATCTGGATTTATCTGCAGGAAATAACGGGCTGATATTATTGTTAAATGCTGATATCTATCATAAAGAACAGGTCGAGTATACGCTGATGCGTAAAAACAAAACTATTATTCACTGGAAAGTGAATGATTTTGATAATAATTTTATCTGGCTTCAGGATCTTGCTCCGGGGAGTTACCAGCTCCAAATCCGCTATGCGGTACAAAGGGAGCATGTCAAAACTTATAAGTTTGAAGTTAAGCCAGCCTGGTATCAATCTCTGCTGTTTAAGATAATTTGCGGTCTGCTGCTTTCTGCTTCGTCAGGTGCATTTATCTTTTTGATGTTATTTATCCGTCAGAAACAAAAAACCAAAGAAGAACTTTCGAGGAAAAATAAGGTACAGTTAGAATTAAAGTCAATTTATGCCCAATTAAACCCGCATTTTGTTTTTAATGCCTTAAGTTCGATACAGGGATTAATTAACCGGCAGGATATCCGGGGCGCTAACGAATACCTTTCTGATTTTTCTAAACTGATGCGGGAGTCGTTGCAAAACAGCGATAAGGAGGTTGTACCGCTTCTGCAGGAAATGAGAACTTTAGAAGTATACTTAAAGCTGGAGCAGCTGCGGTTTGGTTTTAAGTTTTCGATTGTAGCAGCAGATGATATCAATTTATATGAAACGGGTATCCCTTCGCTGCTTCTGCAGCCCCTTATAGAAAATGCCGTGAAACACGGGGTTTCGGGATTGCAGGAAAACGGATCTATAGCTGTAAGCTTTTTTAGAGAGGAAGATACTCTGCGCGTTTCGATAACTGATAACGGGAATGGTTTTACTGGGAAGGGAAAGCTAAATGGTTTCGGTTTGAAATTAACGGAAGACAGGATTAAATTGCTGAATGATCTCCATAAAGAACAGCAGATTGTTTTATACTTTGATGATGCTGCTGCAACCGGTACAACGATTTATATAAATTTTAACAATTGGTTTTTATAAAGATGAAGGCTGTATTAATAGACGACGAAAAAAATAACCTGATTAACCTGCAGGAGCTGTTAAGTGTTTATTGCCCGCAACTAACGGTATCAGCTACAGCAATGGACGCCGAGGAGGGGATTGATGCCATCTGCATGCACAGGCCGGCACTGGTTTTTCTGGACATACAGCTACCCCATAAAAACGGATTTGATATGCTTCTGGAGTTACGTCAGTATGATTTTGAGGTCATATTTGTTACGGCCTTTGATCAATATGCTATCCAGGCTATGCGGTTTGCTGCTGTAGATTATCTTTTAAAACCGATTGATATTGCAGAATTGCAGGCCGCGGTGAGCAGGGCGGTAAAACAGTATGAAATGAAAGTGCAGAACCGGCAATTAGAAAATCTGCTTGATTTGCTGAAGAACCAGCAAAATAAACAAGAACAGCGAATAGCACTTAACGGGATCAAAGAAACACGGTTTGTAAAGCCTGCTGACATTATCCGCTGCGAATCTGCTAACAATTACACGACATTTTTTTTACAGGACGGGGATTCGCTGGTGGTCTCAAAGCCAATATATGAATACGAAGATTTACTAAAAGACCATGGCTTTATCCGCTGTCACCAATCGCATCTTGTTAATAAAAGATTTGTAAAAAGCTGGAAGAAGGAATATGGTGATTTTTTATTGCTGGCCAGCGGTGCCGAGGTCCCGGTATCCCGGAATAAAAAAGAGCAGGTCAGAAGCGAATTACAAGCATAACGTTTCGCCCTTGTTTTTATAAGGCATTCTTAAAATTTATTATATCACCTGATTATTAAACTGATAACTTATGAAAAAGCTATTTGCAGCTACTGCTATGCTATTTTTTTGCAACCTTCAAACCGTGGTAAAGGCCGCCCCGCCGGCACCAGAAATCATTCATTTGTCCGAAGCTTACGAACTGGCGAACATTGTGCTGGCCCTCACACCTTATGGGAAATCTGACCAGTGGGAAGTAAATAAAAACTCGGTGTATTACAATGAGGTTATTGCCTGGTTTGATCAGTACGCGGATGATCCATTACTTGCTAAAGTAAATTACTCACGTGAAGGGTGGGAGCGTTACCTGAGCTTTCGGACTGATGGTTATGCGTTTGATTTCGCCAAAGACAACCGGTTGGTGAGAACCAAAAATTTTTATGCAAACAAGGGTTTTAACCCGTTTGAAGAAAACATTGATTTACTTAACCAATTTGTAAAACGTAGCAGGTTCAGGCAATTCTATAAAAAACATGATGCCTATTATAAAAAACTGGCTAAATCTTATTTGGAATCACAACGATACCCGGAAATGCTGAGCTTTCTGCAGCATGAATTTGGTAATAGCGAACACCAGGCCGGGTATGCCATTGTATTGTCGCCATTAGTGGGGCGTATGAATTGCCACCGTAAAGTAGCAGGCATAGGCACTGATTTTATTACAGTACCTGAGTATTTACTGAATGGACAGGCTGTACAAACTGCGAGCAGGGAGGAACTGGCTTCCGGTATCCATATGTTATTTACAGAACTGGACCATGGCTTTGTTAATCCGGCAAGCTTAAAATATGGCGAACATTTAAAAACTGAGTTTGACGTCAGGAAATGGGATAGTGGAAGTGGATATGAAAAATTTGAGCAGGCTACCTTTAATGAATATATGACCTGGGGTGTCTATGACCTTTATCTTCAGACTTATTTTGCCGATGTTGCCCGTAAAGTAAGTACTGATTGGGCACTGCAGAATGAGAGCAGGGGTTTTTATGCAAGTTCTTTATTTAACAGGGAGCTGGCCTCGCTATATCAGCAGCGTAAAAAAGGCGAGACAATAAAAGATTTGTATCCTGCTTTACTGAAAAGGCTGGCTCAGATTCAAAATACGCTGCGCAAACCTTTTGTTAGTAGTGCTGATATACATAAGAAGGTAATGCAGGATACTGTACAGACAGTACTGATTCATTTTTCGGAGCCTATGGTGGCACTTGATTCCCTGGATATTATAAAAAGTACAGATCAGAAAGGCAGTACCGCAATCAGACAAATGCTGGATGGGGAGAATAATAGATTGGAATGGAGCGAAGATGGAACTGTATTGAGTTTTAACATCCGCCTTATCAGTGGTTGTGTAAATACGCTGATGTTCAATAAGCCATGGGGGACAAGTATCATGGTTAGCAGTGCGAAAGGAATAGATTTATCCCCTTACACTGTGGTGCACCTTGCGGTTAAGAATTAGCCATGTCATAATAAAACCTGCAATCAATTAAGATTGCAGGTTCATTTCATATGGATTCCTCCACATACTGCAAGATGTAAACCACTACTTATGCAGCATTCGTAACCTATGATGTTACGTAATGTTGGTTGAAATTATTTAATTAATTATAATTTTCAAAATTTTGTCGTTAAATATTTTTTTTCATCCTACAGCCGCTCTTCTGGCGGAGTTTTGATATATCCCTTATCATCGAAATGAGTATGGTCATAAAAGCCCTCAGGATGCTGCTCATAACCTGCTCCCGATATATTACCAGTTATATTTCCAGATAATACATCCCGGATCTGCAGCTCATGGGCAGGAGTGAGCTGCCCTTTTTCATAAGTCGGGAGAAAAGCCAGGTTTGCAGTTACTGACGCGGTGAGGATGACCTCATCTTCGTTTTCATGTAGGGTGACTAAGCCGATCGGGATCAGGACTAATCTTTCTACATCTGTATTCCGTTCATCAAGTTCCGTTATGATATAGCGGACTTTAAAGGATTCCTTGTCAAAGATCAGGTCTTCTACATCGCCAATATAATCACCCGAGGCATCAAAAATTTCCCAATCTGTAATGTCAGGCTGATTTTCTGCAATTTCAAAACTGCTGCCGCTCAATTCTTCCAGGCGGTCATTTCTATTTTCTTCGTAAGCCATATTTATTTCAATTAATAATCAACTCCAGTTAATGTTTAGTATCCGCTAATGCGACGATTTCTACGCTTCTGTTTAACTTTTTACCTTTTTCAGTTGCATTACTGGCCACGGGGTCGGCCTCTCCTTTAGACTGGATCGTAATATCATCTTCGGAAATTCCATTTTTAATCAGCCAGTTTCGCACCGTTTTTGCACGTTCTGCTCCAAGCTGCTGATTGTGAACTGCACTGCCTGTAGCATCAGTATTACCAAAAACAGCTATAGAGGTGCCATCAAAACGTTTTTTTAAAGAAGCTGCAATTTGTTTTAACTGTGCTTCGCCTTTCGTTTGAATACTGCTTTGATCTTTTGCGAAGAGGATGTTTTCTCCCAGGCCGTAAATCGTATACTTGTCGTTGCCCCGTATAGTTATTCCCTGATCATT
>Ga0247810_10001591_pt1 | contig 13972 bp, 5 predicted proteins | sample UWRJL119311C1_FD_179918 | JGI IMG/M metagenome (GOLD analysis project Ga0247810, IMG submission 179918) | Plant litter microbial communities from Arlington Agricultural Research Station in Wisconsin, United States - UWRJ-L119-311C-1 | ecosystem: Environmental > Terrestrial > Plant litter >...
ATATCTAAGACTTCTTTTGGTCATTACTTTTACAAGTCGGAAAGCAATGAGGGATTAAGTGCTAAAATTGCACAATCAATTCTTCAGGACAGCAAAAAAAGAATCTGGATCGGCACAGATGGAGGTGGGCTCAATTTGTTTGATGAGAAAAAGGGGACTTTCAGGCATTACAGAGCCAAACCGGGTGATGAAAACTCATTAAGTTCAGATAAAATTGTGAATTTGGCACAAGGAGATAATGGGGTATTGTGGGTTTGTACCTGGGATGGCGGACTTAATAAATTCTATACGGATTCGGGAATTGTAAAGTCTTATCGATACAGCAGAACGAACCCGTTTTCGATTGGTCAAAATACAGTTTGGTGTGCCGTAAAAGATTCAAAAGGTTATATATGGCTAGGAACTTCTACGGCCGGCCTGAATTTATTCGACCCCGTTAGTGAGAAGTTTTATCAGTATAAAAATATATCAGGTGATTCAAAAAGTATTATAAGTAATTTTGTCTTCTCACTTTTTATCGATTCAAAAAACAGACTCTTTACAGGAACTTCACAGGGACTCTGTGTAACAAAGCTAAATAATATTAAAGGACAGATTCCCGGTAAAATTAATTTTACTGAAATCAAAATCAAAAATATTCAGGGAACGCGAATTAATTATATTACGGAGGATTATAACCGAAACATCTGGGTCGGGACCGATATGGGGCTCTATGAACTCGATGCCGCATTAAACCTGAAGAATTCTTACTCTTCCTTAAACGGTCTTCCTAATAATTTGGTTGTGGGCATACAGGAAGATAATAATAAAAATTTGTGGATAACAACAAAGGGTGGATTGTCCTATCTAAATCCTAAAACCGGAATTTTTAAAAATTTCAATACTCATGACGGACTGCAGGGAACAGAATTCCAAAGCAAGTCTATAGCCAAAACTCAGGATGGGCGTATTATTGCTGGAGGGATTAACGGATTTAATATTTTTAATCCGAACGATATTTCCTTAAAATCAAATATTGTAAAACCCGTTATTACAGAAATAAGATTATTCAATAAGAAAATAAATGCTGGTGAGATTGTAAACGGGAGAATTTTATTGGATAAGGCAGTTACAAAAATAAAAGAGATAGAACTTAAATACAATCAGGGCTATATATCATTTGGTTTTGTAGCATTAAATTACCAGAATCCGGAGAGGGTCAAATATGCTTATAAGCTCAATGGACTTGATGAGAATTTCATTACGGCAGGAACCAGCAGAATTGCTAATTATTCTAATCTTGAACCCGGAAATTATACTTTTGAAGTAATGGCTTCTATTGACGGTCAGTGGGATCAGGCAAGGAAAACGAGTATTTATTTAACGGTTGCTTCACCGCCATGGAAAACCTGGTGGGCATACACTCTTTATGTTTTAGCTTTCGGATCATTATTATATTTTTCAGTTAATTATTATACCAGAAAAGTAAGGGAAGAAAAAGAACAGGAACTAGATCAGATGAAGCTGAATTTCTTTATCAATGTTTCTCATGAATTCAGAACGCCTCTTACTTTAATTTTAAATCCGGTAGATAAAATTCTTTCCTCATTTAATGATCCAGAAGAAGTTAAAAAATCGGCGCTGATCATCCAAAGGAGCAGTAGACGACTTCTGCATTTGGTAAACCAGCTATTGGATTTGAGAAAAATGGATCTTGGAAAAACACCTCTGGAAATAAGCAGAATAAACGTTGTCAAATTCAGTAAGGATGTTTTTTTACTATTTGAAGATCTGGCAAAAGCAAAAGGTATTCGGTTTGTATTTAATGCATCACAAAAAGAAATTTTTGGGATGTTTGATCCTGATAAAATTGATAAAATATTAAGCAATTTGCTTTCAAATGCAATAAAGTTTACAGATAAAGGCGGTACAATTAATTTATCGCTCTCGGAGTTAACTCAGGAAAAAAATACTACGGTACTTTGGTTTTTCAAGAAATCAAAAATGGAGAGAGTATTGGATATAAGAGTGTCCGATACCGGTATCGGATTGAAAAATGAGGAGATTGATAAGATTTTTCAAAGATTTTTTCATCCTGATAATTCTAAAACCGGAACTGGTATAGGTCTGAATTTTATTAAAAGTCTGGTGGAGCTTCATAAGGGAGAGATTCTGGTAGAAAGTGAATATGAGATTGGTACTACTTTTATAGTGAGACTTCCGGCTGATTTAGAAGGAAGTAAAAAAGAATCCGGAAATTCTTATCAGGCGGGCAATTATGAAATCGATAAAAATTCGGTCACGTCTGCAGAGTACGAAATAGCGATATCAAATGAAGATGAAGATGTTCTTCCTAATGAAGTTGAAAAGGGCAGCAGACCTGTGGTGCTTATTGTGGAAGATAACAAAGAGCTAAGAAGTCATTTGAAAAATGAACTAAGTAATCAGTTCCAGGTTAAAGAGGCCGCAAATGGTCTTGTTGGTCTGGAAAAGGTTAAAAAATATTTTCCGGATATTGTAATTAGTGATGTCATGATGCCGGAAATGGATGGATTTGAATTGTGCCGTCAGATTAAAAATGAAATTGAAACGAGTCATATTCCGGTAATATTGCTTACTGCAAGAAGTCTTGAAGAAGACAGGATTGAAGGTTATGATACCGGGGCTGATGAATATCTTTCGAAACCATTTAATATAAATGTATTAAAATCCAGAATAAGGAATTTATTAGAGGCAAGAAAAAGAGCCAAAGAACGATTTGCTTCTATTGGCAGTATGCTGCCTTCGAGCGAGATTGCTACTAACTCAATTGATGAACTTTTCCTGGATAAAACAACAAAGATAGTACTGAATAATATTTCAAATCCAGATTTTGCATTAGAAGATATAATCAGGGAAATCGGAATCGGAAGATCGCAGTTCTACAGGAAAATAAGTTCGATAACAGGACAGAATCCAAGCAATTTTATCAGAACCATCAGGCTTAAATATGCTTCAGAATTATTGCTTAGTAAACAGTATTCAATTAAAGAACTTACACATCTTTGCGGCTTTAATTCTTCGGCTTATTTTACCAAAACTTTTAAGGAACTTTTTGGTATGACACCAACTCAGTTTGTAGAGGAAAAGTCAGAAAAAAAATAGTTCATAATTTTTTATCACAATGCCGATATTTATTTTCTTATGAAAATGAATGTTGGCTTTTTTTATTCTGCACTTTATTCATTTCTTAAATAATTGTTCCAAATTACCTTCTCTTTACTGCCAGTTCAATTCGATGTACATTTTTTGAATTAATTTATTGAGTATACTCAGGATTCAGATATGTTTTATGCTTTAAAATAAGGGCTTTTTAGTTTTTGTTTGTTGTTATTCATGGTAAATGTTTGGATAAGAATGCAATATTGTTATAGAGAATAATTTAATTTTTTAGGATATAAAATGTGATATATAAAAAAAAGCAAGTATTTTTTTATAGAAAGCAAAAAAATGGGTCATAATTTATACATAATGAATCATGATTTATCGTTTAAAATAGCTGTTCATTCTAAATTTGGCAAAGAGTTAACAAATGAAATTTAATGATTTTATAAAACAGATTTAATAAAGATGTTTTTAAAAATATAGGGATAACCGCATTATTAAATTTTTTATATCTGTTAAATCTATTTATAAGACCAGCCTTTTTTTAAAGTTTCGTTTTGTAAAAATAAGTTCTGTGATAAGAAAAGAATTGATTGCCTGAAAGCACAGATCAGTTTTGAGATGTAATTGTTATTGAAAATAAAAAATACAAATTTGGTTGTTTGTTAGTTTAAGTTGGTCCGATTTGAGCAATCGGCAAAAGCAGTTGCTGGAGTAAGTGGCCAGCAACTGCATCTTAACCAGAAATGTGGTTTTTTATTAGCATGCAAGGGATTGGCAATTGTAAAAGATGAATATAATTTTAAATCTTAATAGTTTATTCTAATGGAAAATTTAAAAGATATAATATCAATCAGTGACTACTCCAAAGTACGCAAACATAAACAGATAGTAGATTCTGTTTTAAGTGCTACAAGAATGGGGTCTTTAAAGTTTAATGACAAACTGCCGTCTGTTAATGAACTGGCCTTTGATCATAATGTTTCCAGAGATACGGTTGTAAGGGCTTATGCTTTTTTAAAAGAAAATAATATAATTGAATCGATTCCCGGGAAAGGCTATTATCTGAAATCGGCTTGTGAAGAAATAAAAATAAAAGTCTTTTTATTGTTTAATGAATTAGGACCTTATCAAAAGAAAATCTTTGATGCATTATCCAATATATTAAATGAATTTGCCACCATAGATTTTTATGTTTATCAGGATGATTATGCTCAATTTAAAAAGCATGTTTTAAATAGTAAAACTAAGGAGTATACGCATTATATTTTAAATGCAAATTTTGATGAAAATAAAGAAGAAGTAATTGATTTTATAAAAAACGAGATACCGCTTGAAAAGTTGATTCTTCTGGATAAAAAAATAGATGAATTGGGTAATGTTGCGTGTATATATCAGGATTTTGAAAATGATATTTATGCTGCCCTTTCTGAATTAAATCCTTTATTACTAAGATATAGGACAATTAAACTAGTGTTTCCTAAAGCAAGTCATCTGCCAAAAGGCATAAAGACAGGATTTTTAAAATTTTGTGTAGAGTTTGGCTATGAATTCGGAATCGTTGAGAACGTTCTTAATGAGAGACTTGAAAAGGATGCGGTCTATATTAACATTGAAGAAAATGATCTGATAGATTTAATCAAACAAATCAAAAGCAATGATTTTGTCATTGGAGAAGATGTCGGAATTATTTCGTATAACGATTCTTCTCTAAAAGAAGTTCTCCTTGATGGCATAACTGTTATTGCAACAAATTTTGAACACGTTGGGGAACAGGCAGGACTTATGGTTCTTAGAAATGAAAAAGAGCAGATTAGAAGCAGGTTTGATGTACTTGTGAGAAACTCATTATAATACTTATAATAAATCTGATTTTTTAATTAACCATGACAGTTCATAACAGTTTAATGAATTGTTATCTGTAATGTTGCGTATTCATCGAAATTCTATTGAAAGAATTAATAATAAAGACTAAACCAAAAAAAATACTAACTAAAAACCAATCGTTTTATGACTAAACCAAAAATCAATCAGTTTAAGCTGAAATTTTTATCAAAACCAGCCTTGTTGGTGTTGTTATTTGGATGCAGCGCTGTAGGTGACCTATACGCTAATTCTAATGCAACTTATAATTTAAGCTTAAATGATGCAGAAGTAAAAAATGTTCTTCAGGAAATTACTGTAAAGGGAAAAGTTACAGATGGAAGTAAACTGGGTGTTCCTGGCGTAAATGTTACTATAAAAGGGCAAAAAGGCGGAGTAAGTACCGATTTTGACGGTAGCTATTCAATAAAAGTATCATCGCCTAGTGCAATACTTGTTTTTACCTCAGTAGGGTTTAAAACTAAGGAAATTACAGTAGGTGAGCTGACAGATAAAGTTATTGATGTTGTCTTGTTAGAAGATGTTTCTACTTTAAATGAAGTAGTTGTAGTGGGGTATGGAACTCAAAAGAAAGCAGCCTTAACAGGAGCAGTTGAACAAATTAGCAGTAAAGTTTTTGAAGACAGGGCAGTGACCAATGTAGGGTTGGCTTTACAAGGGCAAACTCCCGGGCTTGTGGTGACAAGAACTTCTTCAAGACCAGGAAATGAAGGACTTAACTTTCAGATACGTGGAGCAACTTCAATAAACGGAGGATCACCACTTATTATTGTTGACGGTGTACCGGCGTTAAATAATTATTCATTTCAGAACATGAATCCTGATGACATTGAAAACATCAGTATATTAAAAGATGCATCAGCCGCAATATATGGTTCCAGAGCTGCCAATGGTGTAATTTTGGTTACCACTAAAAAAGGAAAAGGTAAATTGAAGGTAGATTTTACAAGCAATATTCGTTTTACACAAAATGGAATCACCAATTTTTCTGCCTCGCCAACGGAGTATGCTAATATATGGCTGGCAGCAAATAAAGAAGAAAAAACGCCAAACTGGTGGGCATGGGTATCCCAGGAGAATTTGGAAGCGATGGCCACAGGGAAAGAAGGAATTTATCCAACTCAGTTTTGGGGAGATGTGTTTATTGGAAAAGGAAACCGTATCGATGAAATGTTTGCTCAGAGATATTCCTACCAATACAATTTAAGTATCTCCAATACAACAGAGAAATCAGGATATCGCCTTTCATTTGCTACTGCTGATAACCAGGGAAATTTAGCAACAGCGTATGACGGACAAAAACAATACAACCTGCGTTTTAATTATGATTATAAATTATCTGACAGAATAAAACTGGAGACAGCGGTAAGTTTTGTTAACGCAATCACTAAAGGACCTTCTGTAGGTCTTGATGAAACTTTATATGCTCAGGATATGCCTTTCTTTCCTGCTAAAAATCCGTATGGACAATGGAATGCCAATTTTGGTAACGTAGGAAACAGGAATTCAGCTGCAGCAACATCAGATGGTGGAAGGGACAATAAAAATTCCTTAACCAGCAGAGTTGACTTTAAAGGGACCTATAAAATCTTAAAAGGTCTTGATTTTGAAGGCATTGTGTCTTACCAGCAGGAAAATTTTAATCAGGAAAGATACGTACTGCCTGTTCAGTTATATGACTGGTACGGTACTAAATCAACTGAAAATCTTGCCAAAACAATTCAAAGTGCCTCTAATCCTGGATATAGAACGAACGATTACAATTCATTTTATCAATATTATCAGGCTAATTTAAGATACACTAAAACCTTTGGTGCTTATCATCATGTTTCTGCTATGGCCGGTATGAATGCTGAAAAGACTCAGGTACGTACCTTATCAGCAACCCGTGCCTTTTTTACAGACTTGGGAGTATACGATATAAATGCTGCAGATCCAACAACACAAAGTAATGGAGGAGGAAAATATCAATTTGGGAATTATTCCTATTTAGCCAGATTGAGTTATGATTATGATGAAAAATACCTTGCATCTTTTATAGGTCGTAGGGATGGAGCCTCCAATTTTGCGCCTGGATACAAGTTTAAGAATTTTGGTTCTGTAGAATTAGGATGGGCATTTAGTAAAGAAAGTTTCCTTAGAGATAATTCTATTCTAAATTTTGGAAAAATAAGATTGAGTTCTGGAGTAACAGGTAACTATGCCGGAATTGGTAATTACGATTACATCTCTGCCGTTAATATGGGAACCATAGTTTTAGGTGTCCCGGCTGCATTGCAGACAAGCAGTTCACTGGCAGGAAATGGTCTGATTAGTTTAGACAGGGAATGGGAAAGAGTATCTCAACAAAATATAGGTCTTGATCTTGCTTTCTTAGATAACAGGTTATCTGCTACCTATGATTACTTTATGAAACAAAATAAAGGAATGTTAACAGATGTACTTTATCCGGCAGTACTGGGTGGTACCGCTCCGAAAACAAATAGTGGTGAGCTAAGTGTAGAGGGATGGGAAGCTACTATTTCATGGAAAGACCGAATAAGAGATTTCTCTTATAATGTTTCTTTTAACATTAGTGATACGGAAAGTAAATTATTGCGAAGAGAAGGTGCTGATGCCTATGGAGTTGGGAAAAATAATGTAAACGGATATCCGTTAAATTCATGGTTCTTGTACCAGACTGATGGTTATTTTAAAGACCAGGCGGAGATTGATGCGTATTATGCCACATATGCCGGAGGAGCACAGGAAATGACCAGAGTAGTTAAAGGGACCGCATCGGAATTGCGACCTGGTGATACTAAAAGAGTTGATTTGAATGGCGATGGAATTATTACTGGTGCAGGAAGCAAGAACAGCGACCTTAAATATATGGGTGATGGGAATGCTCACTATGTATATGGATTAAATTTAGGAGCATCTTACAAAGGATTTGATTTTCAAACCTTCTTTCAGGGGGTAGCAAAACAACAAATTATGCGTGCGGGTTATCTGGCATATCCATTTTTTAGTATTTCTACCAATCAGCCAACTAATTTTATTGGCAAAACCTGGACAGAAGAAAATACCAATGCTGAATATCCTCGTTTAACAACCAATTCGAACAGAGCAAATTGGAATTATGCATCAAATAATTTTATGCTTGAAAATAATGCTTACATCCGTTTGAAGACTTTAGTTGTTGGATATACTCTTCCTAAAAGTTTAACGGACAAGGCAGGATTTGAAAGAGTTAGATTTTATTTCTCCGGGAACGATTTATGGGAAGCTGCTAAAATCAAAGACGGATATGACCCTGAAATGGGTGAGACTTCTCAAAGTGCAGGATACCCTTATTATAGAACCTTGTCTTTTGGTCTGAATCTTGGTTTTTAAGTAATTTTTAAAATAGTAAAATAAAAAATATAGTATGAAAAAGTTTATATATATGACTTTGATAGGGGGATTGACACTGGGGCTTTTTTCGTGTCAGGATGATTTTTTAGATCTTAAACCTCAAGATACCTTTAATGATGCCTCCTATTTTCAAAGACCGTCTGACTTTAAGTCTTATACGACAGATTTTTATAGTCAATTGATGGGATGGAGATCTCCTTACGGAGGTAATGAAATCTACAACCATATGGATTTTGCTTCGGATCTTTCTGTTTATTTTAATTTCCAGTCAGATGTGGGGCGCGGAACTATCGCTCCGGTTACGAATGATGTTCGTTGGACTAATCCTTATAGCTGGATAAGAAAAGCGAATATACTTTTATCCAAGGAAGCGGGGTACACAGGCAATAAAAATGACATTGCGCCGTATATTTCTGAAGCTTATTTCTTCAGAGCAAACGCTTATTATTCTTTGTTAAAAACATTTGGAGGTGTTCCAATTATTAATGGCGTTCTTGATACAAATTCACCTGAATTAAAGGCTCCGCGAAATAGCAGATATGAAGTGGTAACGCAAATACTATCAGATTTAGATAAAGCTATAGCTAATTTGCCGCTTGAGGCATCAATAGTGGCAGCAGACAAAGGACGTGTTAGTAAATGGGCGGCAAAAGGCTTAAAAGCTGAAATCGAATTGTACGAAGCAACCTGGAGAAAATACAACGGAACTTCTACTGATTTCGAAGGTTCTACAGGACCGGCTTCTGATCAGGTGCAAGAGTTTTTAACGGATGCGATAAATTTATCTAAAGAGATAATGGATAATGGCGGATACTCATTATGGAATTATAACACAACTGCAGGAATGGTAAATGAGAGTTATTATTACTTATTTAATCTCGAAGATGCAGGAAGTAATCCCGGAGGTTTAACCAAAGCAACTAACAATGAATTTATTCTTTATGGAGTTTATGATGTTACGTTAAGAACAGGGAATCAGAATTTATCACTTACCTCAACAAATGCAGGTTCAAGCCGCAAAATGCTTGATATGTTCTTATGTACAGATGGTTTGCCTCCTTCCAAATCTCCTTTATTTCAAGGATACCATGCTATAGGTGATGAATATAAAAACCGCGACTTAAGATTATTTGGTTACAGTGGACCCGCACCTACAACAGCAGCTTTAACAAATGGCGTAGCAGGTTACGCTAATAGAAAGTATGTAGCTTACAGATACGGAACTTACAGAAATGCAAATCAGGAGTCTGCTAATTACCCAATTATCAGATTGGCAGAAATTTATTTAATATATGCGGAGGCATTATTTGAAAAAGACGGAGCCATTTCTGATGCTGATTTGAATCTGTCTGTAAATAGACTTAGAGCAAGAGCTGGTGTTGCCCCATTAACCAATTTATTGGTTACAGCTAATGGCCTGAATATGAAAGATGAAATTAGAAGAGAAAGAACTCTGGAACTATATCGTGAGGGATTCCGTTATGACGATTTGAAACGTTGGGGAATCGCCGAAGCAGAGCTAAATCAGTCGGTTTGCGGACAGGTTGTGGGAGATGCTTCTTACACCACTCCTTACAAAGACGCCTCAGGAAATCCAACTGCTGCTTACAAGCCAGCTACCTATATTTGGGGTGAAGAAGTTGTTAATACTGCTAAAGGACCTCTAAGATGCGTAGTTGTTGATGGTAAAACTAACAGGGTTTTTTCGAAGAAAAATTACTTATGGCCAATTCCACTGGGTCAGATTAATTTGAATACTTCTCTTAAGCAAAATCCGGATTATTAAGTAAAAATAACCCAGTTGGCAAGTATGTTTTATACTTGCCAGCCTAAAAAATATATTCATCTTAAATTTTTAATTATGAAATTACAAATTAAAAAATCAATCAGTTATATGTTGCTGATGGTAACGTTGATTTTGTTTAACAGCTGTGAATCGGATGCAAATTTCAAAATACAGGAATATCCCGAAGCTATGGTAACTGATTTTGCCCCGAAATCTGCCCGTCCTACTGAAGAAATTACTATTAATGGAACTGATTTTGGAACATTGCCAAGAGCAGTAACAGTCTTTTTTAATGGTGTTGCCACAATCCAGACTGACATTGTGAGTGTTACAGACACTCAAATTAAAGTAAAAGTTCCTTTACTGGCTAAATCAGGAAAAATAACCGTAAAAGTATGGACGGTTACAAAAGAATTACCAGGAGATTTTACCTTCATTCCTGGAGGAGAAGTTACAAGTGTTTCCCCTCAATCCGGTGTGGGTGGAGCTACAGTTACGATCATTGGTAAAAATTTTGGAACAGATTCTAATAATATTAAAGTGAATTTTGGAGGAGTTAGCGGTTCAATAGTTTCGGTAACCGATACACAAATCAAAGCTACAGTTCCGGATGCCGGAATTACAGGAATGCTTACAGTAGTAGTAGGGAATCAGCAAATTGACGGAGTTTACTTTTTAGTTGGTGAAGAAAAGTTGACCGGTACCATTATAGGTACGACAGGTTCGTATCAAAATAACCCGGCAACAACAATAGCCGCAGCTTTCGATGGAAATATCGCAACTTTTGTTGATGGACTGACACCTACAGGTTATTTAGGATATGATTTAGGAGCAAATGTTAAAGCTCAGATCAAAAGAATTCGTTATTATCCAAGAGCAGGTCAGGCAGCAAGGTTGACCGGAGCAAGACTTTACGGTACAAATGATCCCGCGGTTGTCGGTACTACTGCAGGTACTCTTTTATGGACTATTACAACCCCTGCCTATAGCTGGAATGAAGCTGTAATCACAGATGCAACAAGTTATCGTTATGTTTATTTATATTTTGCAGCAGGAAATATGAACATGAATGAATTGGAGATTTATGGTAAAAAAGACTAATAATATCTAAAACATTAAAGCCAGCCTATTTATTATTTATAAGTAGGTTGGTCTTTAATCTTTTTAATTCTTCAATACTATTAGTTTAAGCTTTATAATCCTGTGGAAATAAATACTCAATAGTAACTAACAGACTTCTTGTGGATCCCCGTAAATTGGTATTGGCATGATTTAAAAAATAAAATCCTATCCTAATTTATAATATCAGGACCTTCTTCTTAAGTTAAAACAGAAATCCCAATGCATATATTCAAAAAAACTTTTCTTAACCGAATTTTGTTACTTCCTTATTTTGTCTTGTTCACTTGTTTTGGTCAGCAGATGCCTTTTAAAACGGTTGTCGATAAAAAACTGTCTTCCCCTGATAAAAATTATGAGTTTGTTGTACAACAAAAGCAGGATGTTTCAGGGGCAAATAGTTTAACTTATCGTTTGAACTTTAAAGGAAAAAATGTTGTACTGGATTCAGAATTAGGTGTGTTAATAGAAAATAAAATTATTGAGTCTGCTCTTGCGGTACCTAATGATACTTGCAAAGTATGGGGAGAAAATTTGAAATTCAAAGATGTTCAGATAAATAGTATAGATCAAACCTGGAAACCTGTATATGGGGAAAATAAATTGATTCACGATAATTATAACGAAATGATTTTATCTTTTAGCAAAGGTCAGGAATTAAAAAAGACTGGTGCTGATGGATATGATAAGAGTAAGGGATATTATATGAACGTAGTAATTCGTGCTTACAATGAAGGTATTGCAATACGTTATCATTTTCCGGAACCAACAAACGGTTTGTTTCTTCATATAGTAGGTGAGCAGACTCAATTTACAATGCCAGAAGGAACTTTGGCTTATTACGAACCTTGGGCTCAAGGTCCTTATTCTTTGTTGCCATTAAAAGATTGGGAAGGACAAAGCGAACGTCCGCTAACAATGAAACTTGCTAATGGACTCACTGTGGTCCTTGCCGAAGCACAGATGACGGATTATGCTCGAATGAAATTTACTTTGAACAAGTCTAAACCAAATACACTTCAAGCTACAATTCATAGCAGTGTTGATGTAATTCCGGCTTATTCAACTCCCTGGCGTGTAATTATGGCTGCAGATAAAGAAACTGATTTGATTGCGAATAACACTATTATTTTGAATTTGAATCCAGAAAATCAATTAAAAGAGGTTTCTTGGATTAAACCTGGAAAAGTTATTCGCGTAGCAAAACTAACGCAGGCTGATGCTAAAAAATGCGTTGATTTTGCAGATGAAAGAGGATTACAATATATTCATCTTGATGCCGGTTGGTATGGACCTGAAATGAAAATGAGGTCAGATGCTACCTCCGTTTCAGAAACAAAAGATTTTAATATTCCTGAACTAACTGCCTACGCAGCTTCTAAAGGAATAGGGCTTTGGGTATATGTTAATCAGCGAGCATTGATTCAGCAATTAGATTCTATTTTGCCACTATATAAAAAGTGGGGAATCAAAGGGATAAAATTTGGTTTTGTACAAGTGGGAAATCAACGCTGGACTACATGGCTGCATGAAGCGGTTAAAAAATGTGCCGAATATGGTATGATGGTAGACATACACGATGAGTACAGACCTACCGGTTTCAGTCGCACCTATCCTAATTTAATGACTCAGGAGGGAATTCGTGGAAACGAAGAAATGCCTGATGCTAACCATAATACCACCTTACCATTTACTCGATTTTTAGCAGGTCCGGCTGATTATACAATCGCCTATTATTCTAAATCGATTAAAAACACACATGCGCATCAATTAGCATTAGCGGTGATTTATTACAGCCCAATTCAGTTTATATATTGGTATGACCAGCCTTCAGCTTATCAGGGCGAGCCGGAAATTGAATTTTTTGATAAAGTGCCAACGGTTTGGGATGACACGAAAATCCTAAATGGTGAAATTGGAAAATACATCACTACCGCCAGAAAATCAGGAAACGAATGGTTTGTGGGAAGCATCACAAATAATGATGCCAGAACACTCGAACTGAATTTTGATTTCCTTGATGCTAATAAAAAATATACGGCAAGAATATACAGCGATGACGAAAACATCAAAACAAAAACGCAGGTTGCCTTAAAAGATGTTGTGGTTAAAAAGGGATCCAAATTAAAATTGAACCTAAAGGCTTCCGGTGGAGCGGCTATTTGGATCAGTGAAATTAAAAAATAAAGCTTAAAGCTATTTTATTTAAAAATACCTGAAAAAGAAGTGTAAGGATGAAAAAATTGTTGCAATTGATACTATTATTATTTCTGAGCGTTTGGCACGTAAACGCACAGGGATTATCGGTGCCGAATACTATGGGCAAAACGCATCCAAGAGTATTTGGTAAAGAAATGTCTGTTGAGAGCGTAAAGAAAATAGTGGCCGATAAGCAATGGGCTAAGAATATTGTGGATAAAACAAAACAAAAGGTAGATCCTTATGTGGAGCTTTATAAAAAAGACAATACCTGGCTGGTTTCAAGGCTTCAAATGTATTGGAAAACAAAATCGACACAAGTTTATATTAATGGAGGAACTTTTGTTCGTGCTGATGGCGAAGCTCCGGTTCCAACAGTTAAGTTTCCCGGAACCAGAAATCATATTACAGATTACAAGACACCAAGATTAGAAGATATAAAACCTTATATGGATGATCCGCGTG
>Ga0247810_10001592_pt1 | contig 13972 bp, 9 predicted proteins | sample UWRJL119311C1_FD_179918 | JGI IMG/M metagenome (GOLD analysis project Ga0247810, IMG submission 179918) | Plant litter microbial communities from Arlington Agricultural Research Station in Wisconsin, United States - UWRJ-L119-311C-1 | ecosystem: Environmental > Terrestrial > Plant litter >...
TTGGTATTGGTTTAGATTACCTCATTTAACAATTCGAGGACATTTTCATTTTTTTCTGTAGTTTTCAATTCTGACAGTTGGGTTTCGAATTGAGGAAAGTTAGCTGTATCGGTTTTCAGATTTTGGATTGTCTGTAATCTTACGAATGCAGATTCACTTTTTAACGACATTGAATATAATTTGTGCAATACTTCGGTATCTATATCTGATGCTTTTATCGTGGCTGAATATTTTAGGATCCAGTTTGCAAACTGCAAAGAGGTCTTATTGTTATTAACGTTCTTTTTGAAAGCGTTTTGCAGTAGGCTAAAGTTGGTGATTGTTGCGATCCCCTCACCTATTGTTTTTTCAATAGCAGCACGTTCTTCATCTGTGCTTACTTTGAAATATTTGTTGATTTCCTTAAGACCGTTGTTGATAACATTCTCTTCTTTTTTGCCTTTTTCTTCCCAGGCATCCTTTAAGCCGACAGTCCTGTTGAAAACCAATTTATCCGCTGTAGAATCTTTATCTACAGTAAAATAGCCCAGTCTTTGGAACTGGAATTTGTCTTCGTTATTAACTTCTTTTAGGCCTGGCTCAAGGTAACCTGTTACTATTTTTAGTGAGTCAGGGTTTACAAATTCGAGAAAGTCCTTTTCTTTATGGGTATCCGGTGCTTCGTCAGTAAACAGACGGTCGTAAAGGCGTACTTCTGCTTGGATTGCATGCTTTATTGAAACCCAGTGCAGGGTTCCTGATACCTTGCGTTGGCTTGCTTCGGTTCCGCTGCCGCTTAAACTATCTGTATCATAAGTGGCATGTATTTCAGTGATGTTTCCATCAGTATCTTTTACAACGCTTTCTCCTTTAATGATATAGGCATTCTTTAGTCGTACTTCTTTACCGATACTCAAACGGAAGAATTTGGATGGTGCATCTTCCATAAAGTCTTCTCTTTCGATGAAGATCTCTCTTGAAAAAGGCACTCTCCTAAAGCCTGCGCTTTCGTCTTCCTGATTGTTTTCAGCTTCCAGCCACTCTTCTTTTTCTTCCGGATAATTGGTGATTACCAACTTTACCGGATCAAGAACAGCCATTACCCTTGGAGCAGTTTTGTTTAAATCTTCCCTGATGTAGAATTCCAATAAAGAGACATCTATCAGATTATCGCGTTTGGCAATACCTGTAGAATTGGCAAAGTTACGAAGTGAAGAAGCCGTATAACCACGTCTTCTCAGCCCTGAAATAGTAGACATTCTTGGATCATCCCAACCGTTTACGAATTTCTCATTCACCAATTGCAGCAGTTTTCTTTTACTCACAACAGTATGGCTTAGGTTCCTTCTTGCGAATTCCCTTTGTTTTGGACGTACTTTGTTTTCATCATAAATCTGGTCCAGGAACCAGTCGTACAATTCCCTATGAGGTTGGAATTCGAGCGTACAGAACGAGTGTGACACCTGCTCCATATAATCGCTTTCACCGTGTGCCCAGTCGTACATTGGATAGATACACCATTTGTCGGCTGTACGGTGGTGATGCTTGTGTAAAATCCTGTACATGATAGGGTCACGCATCAACATATTGGTTGATTTCATGTCTATTTTAGCACGTAATATATGTGTACCGTCGGGGAATTCTCCGTTTTTCATTCTTTCAAATAAATCGAGGTTTTCGGCTACCGTACGGTTTCTAAAAGGACTGTCAGTACCTGGGGTGGTAGGTGTACCCTTTTGTTCGGCCATGGCTTCTGAGGTCTGGCTGTCTACGTAGGCTTTACCTTTTTTAATGAATTCTACCGTCCAGTCGTATAATTGCTGGAAATAATCAGAAGCATATCGTTCTTCGGCCCATTGGTAACCTAACCATTGTACATCCCTTTTGATTGCATCTACATACTCCTGCTCTTCTTTAGCCGGGTTCGTATCATCAAAGCGAAGGTTTACAGGCGCGTTATAATCGATTCCCAAACCAAAGTTGAGCGCAATTGAACTCGCATGACCAATATGTAAATAACCGTTAGGTTCAGGTGGAAAACGGAAACGGAGTTTGTCTTCAGACAGGCCGTTTTTTAGATCTTCCTCAATTATCTGTTCGATAAAATTCAGTGACTTTTCTTCAGTGGACATAATCAAAATTTTGAGCCGTAAAGTTATTAGATTTGGAATGAATATCCTTAATCTGGGTCGTTTTTATTGTTTAATTAGTATTTTTGAAGTAGCTAAAAGTATTCAGATGTACTGTATACTGCAAATAGAATACTGTAAACCTTAAATAATACAATGGGAACTATTAAATTAAAAAATATACGTACGTTTTCTTACCATGGCTGTCTTGTAGAGGAGAGTAAAATTGGATCTGATTATGTTGTCAATCTGGAGATTAAAACTGACCTCAGAAAATCAGCTGTTTCCGATAAGCTAGCCGATACGGTTGATTATGTGTTACTGAACCGGATTGTTGTTGAGGAGATGGGAATACGTTCGGAATTATTGGAACATGTGGCTCATAGGATCATTAAGAGGATATTTGATGAGATCGCTGCCGTTTCGAGGATAGTATTGGCGGTTTCTAAGGTGAATCCTCCTATTGGTGGGGATGTTGAGGAGGTTACAATTGAGATGGAGGAATACAGGAATTAGAGAATAGAAGCAAGAGCCAAGAAGCAAGACTTATTTGGTTTGTTTTTAGAAGGAGAATAGAAGCAAGAGCCAAGAACCCTATTTTGTCGATAGACAATATCCGCAATATCTTGTCTCTTGCTTCTTTCTTTTATTCTCTTTCTCCTTTCTTCTATTTATCTCCAAGTCATAAAAAAACCTCTCGATTGAGAGGTTTTTTTGGAGGCATCGAGCGGATTCGAACCGCTGTAGGAGCTTTTGCAGAGCCCAGCCTAGCCACTCGGCCACGACGCCAGTATTCGTATTGGATGGCAAATGTAATTAAAAAGTTTAAAGTTTAAAAGCTTAAAGTTTAAAACTTGGATAAATTTTAGCCTAGTCTTCTAGTTTATGAGGTTCAATTTTTTCCAGTGCTTTCTTTACTAGCTTCTGGTCACTTGGAAACCAACCTTGTAACATGATTGAGATTCCGAAAACGACAAGCATTACACTTGTTATTTTTTTTATCTTTCCAATGTTTTTAGGGGTCATTTTATTCTTAAGTTTCTTTGCAAGCAGCATTTTAGCAATGTCTACCACTACATAAGTGGCGATTACCGAACCGAAGAATACCCATAAACGCGAGGTTTTCAGTTCTAAAGTAGGTCCGAAAGTGATTAATATCAGAAACCAGAATCCTAATACACCTACGTTTATAAAGTTCAGCAGAAAGCCTTTTAGGAAGAGACTGCCGTAGTTCTTTTTTAAAAGTTCTACATCTACTGCAGGTTCTACATCTTTGGAAGTTTTTTTTAACTTAAGGAACGAGATTACGCCATAGGTAACCATTATGAGTCCGCCGAAAATATATAAAGCAGGTTCATCCTTGATACTGTTTATCAGTCGATAACTACTCAATAAGGCAATGGCTATAAATACCACATCGGCTGTCACTACCCCAAGATCAAATACCATAGCGGCCCTTAGTCCTTTTACGGCGGCAGTTTCTAGTAATACAAAGAAAACCGGGCCAATCATAAAACACAATAAGATGCCTAACGGTATGGCTAATAAAATATCCTGGATCATTCAGAGTTGAATTTGTTCGTTAAGCGGTACGTGTATTGTTACTAATACACGTATAGCTTAACACAAATATAATTTAAAAATTACAAATAAAAATTTATAATTATCTTTTGGATTCGGTGATGGTTCCACCAAGAACTGTTTTCTTGTTAACTTGCTTTGGGCTACCATATACTGTAATGGTCCCTCCTGCCCTTACTTTGGCGTCTACGAGCTCCGTAGCCTTAACATCAGCTTCTCCCCCGGTTGTAATAGTAACAGTCGTCTGAGAGGTCTCTAAATTCATTGCTTCAAGTATGCCACCAGTTCCTAGAGAAGCTTCCTGGTTTTTAGCTGATCCACTGATTTTGATAATTCCACCAGTAACGGATTTGATTTTGGCTTTCTCAACTTCTAATTTCAGGTTGATTTCTGCTCCTTCTTTTGCAGTTACAGCGATGCTGGTCTGTTTAAAAGGTTCGCTACAGATGATGTAAGCACCTTCACTCCCATCGATACTTTCCAGTTTGTTGAAATAGAGTTTGGCTGTTATTTCTTCCCCATCCAATAGTTTTTTAAGTGACATACGGACTTTTAGTTCGCCGTTATTATTCACTACTTCTACTTCACTGCTGCGGGTTCCTTTGATCTCTATTTTATTTTCTGTTGAAGGGATCAGTTCGACATTGATACGGTCAAACACTTTAAGTCCGTCAAAATCGCCCAGGTTTTTAGTAACCTGTGCCATTGAAATCTGTGCCATAAATACTACAGCTAATACTAGGATTTTTTTCATGGTAATAAAATTTAATATTTGTAGGTTATCTTATACTTCTTCGTTTCTTCTGATAAAATTAAAATCAAGTTGTTTCTTAACCAGATCTGCATTTTTTACTTTGACATATACTTCGTCACCGAGTTGTAACAATCTTTTTGAAACTTCGCCAACTAATGCGTATTGTTTGTCATCAAAGGTGTAATAATCATCTTTGATTTCGCGGATACGGCACATACCTTCACATTTGTTATCGACAATTTCCACATATATACCCCATTCAGTAACTCCGGAGATAACGCCGAGGAATTCCTCGTCTTTGTGATCCTGCATGTATTTTACCTGCATATACTTGATACTATCGCGTTCAGCGCTGGTGGCGAGGTTTTCCATATTAGAGGAATGTTGGCATTTTTCTTCATATACTTCCTCACTAACGGATTTACCTCCATCGAGATAATACTGTAGCAAACGGTGTACCATTACGTCAGGATAACGCCTGATAGGAGAAGTAAAGTGGGAATAATAATCAAATGCGAGTCCGTAATGCCCTATATTCTCTGTAGAATATTTGGCTTTACTCATGGTTCGGATGGTAAGTGTATCTACCAGGTTTTGTTCCTTCTTGCCCTGTACACTTTGTAATAAATTGTTTAGGGACTGGGAGATTTCCTGTTTGGATTTAAAGTTGATACTGTAACCAAATTTAGAGATTACAGTCTGTAGCCCAATCAATTTGTCTTCGTTAGGCTCGTCGTGGATCCTGTATACAAATGTCTTCTTTTGTTTACCGATATATTCTGCTACTTTCCTGTTGGCCAATAGCATAAATTCTTCAATAAGGTGATTGGCGTCTTTACTTTGTTTAAAATACACACCGATTGGTTCGGCATTTTCATTAAGGTTGAATTTTACTTCTACTTTATCAAATGATATCGCACCATTCTGCATTCTACCCCTACGGAGTATTTTGGCGAGTTCGTCTAATTTAAGCGTTGCTGACACGATTTCGTCGCCAACTACATACGATGCTCCGGTAATTGAAGTTTCTTCGGGAATAGTGTTGTCTTTGGTTTCAATAATGTACTGTGCTTCCTCGTAGGCAAAACGCTGGTCGGAATAAATTACAGTACGGCCAAACCACTGGTTTACCACCTGTGCCTTTTCTGTCACTTCGAAAACTGCAGAGAAAGTATATTTCTCTTCGTTGGGACGCAGTGAACAAGCAAAGTTGGACAATACTTCCGGTAGCATAGGCACTACCCTATCTACAAGATATACGGAAGTTCCGCGTTGGTATGCCTCGTCATCAAGAATGGTTCCTTCTTCCAGATAATACGAAACATCGGCAATATGTATTCCGATTTCGTAGTTACCGTTGTCAAGTTTTTTGAATGAAAGCGCATCATCAAAATCTTTAGCATCCTTAGGGTCAATAGTAAAGGTCAGCGTATCGCGCATATCCCTCCTTTTGGCAATTTCTTCCGGATGTATTGAGGTATCTATTTTCTGTGCGAATACTTCTACTTCAATAGGGAAATCGTAAGGGAGGCCATATTCAGCAAGTATGGCATGGATTTCAGTATCGTGTTCACCTGGTTTACCAAGTACTTTGAGTATGGTACCAAATGGGCTGTCCGCTTTTTTAGGCCAGTCTTCAATTTTAGCAATAACGACATCACCCTGCTGTGCCTCACCAATCTTATCTTTAGGGATAAAAATATCAGTATACATTTTGGCATTGGCTGTGGTAACAAAAGCGAAATTCTTTTGGATATCAATAACACCCACGAATTCCATTTTTTTTCTTTCTATAACTTCAATTACTTCACCTTCAGGTTTTTTACCTTTTCTTCTATTATAGACATATACTTTTACTATATCACCATCAAGGGCATGGTTCAGGTTATTTGTAGGGATGAATACATCTTCTTCAAATTCTTCGCATATAAAGTAGGCGGTTTTGCGCGTAGTCATATCGATCTTACCTTCGTAATAATCTTTGCTTATTGCTTTGATCAGGTACTTGCCCGGTTCTGATTCTATAATCATCTTTTGGGACGCAAGTATCTTCAGGTCCTTGATAATTTCGTTACGGCTTTTGGTGTCATCCACATCAAGGATGGCAGCTATTTGTTTGTAATTAAATCCTTTATTAGCGTGCTGTGATAATATTTTTACTATTTTTCCGGAGAAATCTTTCTCCTTTTTTCCAAACTTTTTTGGCGGTTGACTCATATATCTTTTTCTTAAAAGCTGAAAATTACGAATAAGATTTAACATTTGGGAATGTGAAAGGAAAATTATAACAGTTTGGAGGAGAAAATAGAGTCAAGAAAATAGAAGAAAGAAGCAAGAAACAAGATAAGCAACAGTAGGATAGAAATGAGGAAGTCACTTATTTAATTAATTTAAATTATTCAGTTTGGGTTTCAATTAAAACCTAACAGGAGAAATACCTGTTAGGAAGGTAAATGAGACTTTCTCTATTTTCAGCATCAATCTTTATCAGACAAACCTAGAAGTCTTGTTTCTTTGCTCTTACTTCTATTTTCTTTCCCGGACAAACCTAGAAGTCTTGTTTCTTTGCTCTTGCTTCTATTCTCTTTCTCAAAGTTGTCAACATTTATTATATATATAAAAAAGAAAAGATTAATTTAAATTAAATTTTAGGTGGTTATTATAGTGTGTTAATAGTTACAATAAGTTTATTTTTTTGATGGTGGTTTTGGGTTTATTAAATGTTATATAGAGTTATCAACATAGTCTTTTTAGTTTAAAGCACTGGATTCTAAAGTTTATCAAAATGTAATGAACAACTGTTAATAATCGTAAATCAATTGGTTTTGTAAATAAGTCGTGTTGGTGATTTCTGTTGACAAGTATGAATTTAGTATTGATAACTATTCTAAAAATTCAGCTAATAAAATTTGTTTTATCCGGGTGGGTTTTGGATTACAATTTTTATCGGTACAAACAAGAAATAGTTCTAAAATTCTATCTTAACTTATTAACAGTTTTTGTTAATTTAAAGTTAACTGAATATCAGGGAATTGAAAAACACTGTTAACATTCGTAATTCTTAACGATTTGGTTACATTTAAAAGACTATCTTAAAAGGGCTAAAAGCGTTAAAATGCTGGCTGTCAATTAACAAATCTTCTTTGGTAAAACTTTTGGTAAATGAAGCAGGTTACGGTAAATTTGCATACACAACTAAAACATATAAAGATGAAAATTTCGATTGGAAACGACCACGCCGGACCAGATTATAAAAAGGCAATTGTAGCGATGCTTGAGGCTAAGGGACATGTAATAACGAATTATGGTACTGATACTGTAGACAGTGTTGATTATGCTGATTTTGGGCATCCTGTAGCGAATGACGTTGAAAATGGGAAGGCTGATTTTGGAATTGTTATATGTGGGAGTGGTAATGGGATTGCTATGACTGTTAATAAACACCAGGGAATCCGTGCAGCCCTATGCTGGACTAAGGAGATAGCGGTATTGGCCAGGGGACATAACGATGCCAATATAATCAGTATACCTGCCAGGTTTACTTCTATTCCACAGGCTGTTGAAATGGTTGATGCTTTTTTAAATACGGCTTTTGAAGGTGGGAGGCATGCTACCAGGGTTAATAAAATAGCCTGTCAATAACCCAATTGCTGAAACGAATATAATTATCCTGCCAGTTGTTGTAGACAATTGAGCGGGATTTTTTTTGTTACTATTTTTAGGGTACCTTCTCAATTATTGTTTATATGCTGTTGATTTATAAATAAATATAATTTATAAATATTCTGTATATCTGTTTTTTTAGTAGCTTGAAAATATAAATTATAGTTTATTTATTATTAAGTTGGTTTCCTTATTGCCATACTTTTGAGTTACACTAAGAGCTGTAATTTCTGCTTATATTTTTTATAATACTCACAAAGGCGGCTTATCTATGGAGTATCACTATAGGATACATACACTATTATTACAATATCCATTTAGTTTGAATAGGGAATTACTACAATATCCATTAATTGTGGGCTTTAGAAATACTGCTGATTTTGTTCTAAAACAAAAGCCAAAATAGAGGGTTTTTAGGCGAATCTGATTAGATTTGCGGAGTATATACCACAAATTCCGCATTAACAATGACAGGCTTACAATACATTCAGGCACAGGTTAACACCGCCCCAAAAAATATAGAGAACACTTTACAGCTATTGGCTGAGGACTGTACGATACCGTTTATTTCGAGATACCGTAAGGACAGGACAGGAAATTTGGATGAGGTTGTTATAGAGCAGATCTCTAAATTGAATTTAGCCTATGAGGCTATTGTAAAAAGAAAGGACGCTATACTTAAAGCTATAGAGGAACAGAAGGCTATGACGCCAGAGCTGTTGCAAAAAATCCAGAAGAGTTTTGACCTTAATGAGCTTGAGGATTTTTACCTGCCTTATAAGAAGAAGAAAAAAACAAGGGCAGATGTAGCGCGTGAAAAAGGATTGGAGCCTTTGGCAAAGATTATTATGGCGCAGAATAATGAGGATGTTGACTATATATCCTCTCAATATTTGAATTCGAATGTTAAGAATGAAGATGAGGCATTGCAGGGAGCGAGGGATATTATTGCCGAGTGGGTCAATGAGAACATTTATGTGCGTAAACAGCTCAGGAGATTGTACCAGCGTAAGGCTGCTATTGAAACCAAGGCCGTAAAAAGCAAAAAAGACGATGAGAACGCGCAGAAGTTCAGCCAGTACTTTGAATGGTCTGAAAGTCTGTTAAAAGCACCGCCACATCGATTGATGGCGATGTTGCGTGCGGAGAATGAAGGTTATATCAAGATGAAGGTTCAGGTTGATACGGATGAGGCGATTCAGATTATTGATGCACTCGTAATCAAAAAGAAAAATGATACTACGCCGCATTTACAACAGGCGATACAGGACAGTTATAAAAGGCTTTTAGGGCCAGCCATTTCGAATGAGGCCCTTCAGGAAGCCAAGTCTAAGGCGGATACCAATTCGATACAGGTGTTTGCCAATAATCTGGGACAGTTGTTGCTTGCACCACCATTAGGGGAGAAAAGGATATTGGCTATTGATCCGGGGTTTAGGAGCGGTTGTAAGATTGTATGCCTGGATGAGAGAGGAGATTTGTTGTATAATGAGACCCTATTCCCGCATGCGCCGCAGCATGAAACTGCGGTTGCGATGAAGAAAATCCGCTCTATGGTCAATGCCTATAAGATAGATGCTATTTCTATTGGTAATGGGACTGCTTCAAGGGAGACAGAGTTTTTTATTAAAAAAATTGCTTTTGATAAACCCGTACAGGTATTTATTGTGAGTGAGGCTGGAGCTTCAGTATATTCGGCTTCGAAGATTGCGAGGGATGAATTTCCGAAATATGATGTTACGGTTAGAGGAGCGGTTTCTATTGGAAGAAGGTTATCGGATCCATTGGCGGAATTGGTAAAGATAGATCCTAAGGCGATTGGCGTGGGACAATACCAGCATGATGTGGACCAGGGTAAACTTAAGGATGAGCTGGATACGGTAGTAGTGAGATGTGTGAACTCTGTGGGCGTTAATATTAATACGGCGAGTAAGCACTTACTTTCATATGTGAGTGGGATAGGAGAGAAGCTGGCTGAGAATATTGTCAATTACCGCTCTGAGAATGGTCCGTTTCAAGATAGGAAGCAGTTAAAGAAAGTGCCAAGATTAGGTGAAAAAGCCTATCAGCAGGGTGTTGCGTTTATCCGGATTGCGAATGCGAAAAATCCGTTAGATAATTCGGCCGTACATCCCGAGGCTTATGCTATTGTTGAAAAGATGGCTAAGGACTTGAAACTTTCGGTAAATGAGCTGATTGCAAATAAGGAGAAGACAGCTTTGATCAAGGCAGAAAATTATGTGACGGAGCAGATTGGATTATTGGGACTGAAAGATATTATCAAAGAGTTGGAGAAACCGGGACTGGATCCAAGGAAGGCGGCTAAGGTATTTGAGTTTGACAGTACTGTTAAAACTATTAAGGACGTGAAGGTTGGGATGGTATTGCCGGGAATTGTTAATAACATTACGAATTTTGGATGTTTTGTCGATATAGGGGTTAAGGAAAGCGGACTGGTTCACATTTCGCAGTTAAAGGCGGGCTTTGTCAGTGATGTGAATGAGGTTGTGAAGCTGCATCAGCATGTACAGGTAAAGGTTACGGAGGTTGATGAGGAGCGGAAGAGGATACAGTTGAGTATGGTGATTTAGGTTATTTTGAATTTTGAATTATAAATTTTGAATTAACCAGCTGGCTCAGTATGGTGATTTGGATTATTTTGAATTATAAATCTTGAATTGACCACCCCGCCCTTCGGGCACCCCTCCAAAGGAGGGGAGGTATTGTGCATAATTATATTCTCGAGTAGGATTGTCCAATAGATGTCGAATAGGATTGTCCAATATTATAGCATAAGTAACAGTATTTATAGGTTTCATTGGGAAAACTCATAATTTTATATGTTATATTTTGTGAGTATAACTATCTATTAAATGGTAAAATTGCAATATAGGTTAAAAAAATATTAATATTAACATAAAATTATACAAATAAATATTATAGATTTACGGTAACCTTAAATCTACATTATTATGAACACTACTTTAAAATTAGGCTTAGTGGGCCTTTTCCTTATGGGATCATTGTCAATTGAAGCGCAAATTGTAATCAATTCAGGAAAAACAATTATTGCTACTGCGGCTGGAAGTATAGTTACTTCGACAACTTTGGCTGGAGGTACCAGCGTTTTTGTGGGACATTTAGCGGGATCTAGTGCTATATCCACATCACCGCTCATACTGAAAGTCGGATCAAGTAATACTTTTGTTGGATATGAATCCGGTAAAACCAATGCTGAGGGATCAAGTAATACATTTCTAGGATATAAATCGGGAAATTTGACTGATGCTTCCAGAAACGTTTTCCTGGGATATTATGCGGGTCAAGCTAATGTAAGTGGTACATCCAATACTTATGTAGGAACTAATGCAGGAGCCGATGCAACGGGTTCACTCAACGTTTTCTTAGGGTACAGAGCTGGTTCCAATGAAACGGAATCCAATAAACTCTATGTTGATAATACCGTTACAGGCTCACCTCTAATCTGGGGTGATTTTGCTACAGACCAATTAAAATTCAACGGTGCTGTTGGAATTGGAGGTAATGGAACAACTGGTTTTGGTGCGTTTCCAACAACGGCCAGTCTTATTCCTTTAACAAATTATAAATTGTTTGTAAAGGGAGGCATACTTGCTGAAGAAGTAAGGGTTAATCTACAGAGCAATTGGGCGGATTATGTATTTGCAAAAGACTATAAGTTAAAATCTTTGGCTGAGGTAGAAGCTTACATCAAGGACAATGGGCATCTTCCTAATGTACCATCTGCAAAACAAGTGAAAGAAGAAGGGATAGAATTGGCGACTATGGCTACTATCCAACAGGAAAAGATCGAGGAACTTACCTTGTATTTAATTGAGCAGAAAAAAGAAACAGAAAGAGTTACGGCTTCTTTAGTTGAGCAGAAGAAAGAAATTGAGGAATTGAAAGCTTTAGTAAAAGCTTTGACTGCGAAACAATAACTTTTCTGACAATTAGATCTTATGAAAAAAGTACTACTCTTAGGACTGTTGCTGTCTTGTTTACAAGTTTTTCCGCAGCAGAAGCAGTCCAGTCCCGATTCTTATAAAAGAACTTTGGACAACCGTAAAAAAATAACTGCGGTCGAGGCTGAAATTCAGCAATTTATTGCGAATAATATCAGCAAATATAAACTTACCTCAGAAAAAATCAAGGCTGTAAAAAAGGCACTTGAGTCGATCAAGGCTGATAGCGATTTGGCACAAAGTGGTATTTCACTGTCTACGATGCTTCAGAACGAGAAAAAGGCTGAGTTGAGGAAGCTGTATCTTTCTAAAAATCCTGAATTAAAACCGGTATTGATGGCCAGTGCGCGTCCTGCTCCGGGAGTGGTGCGTTTTGCATGTGACAATGGCGGATTTGAAAGTTTGCTTACTGACGATTATGATTTTACTTCCAGGGCATATTATGGAAGTCCATATGAATCTGTTGACTGTAGCCTTGACACGGACACTGGATTTATTACACTTACAACACCAGCATTGGCTAATAGTTTTGGAAGTCTGGCAACGTTGACAGATAGGGGTACGGGTACTACTCCTATTGTTGACCCTACTTTACATTCTATGACTCCTGCAGTAGATTTGCCTGTAGCCAATACTGGCAGATATGGTGTAAAATTAAATAATCCGACGACTCCTGGTACAGATGGGAAACTTGTAACTAAGATGGTAAAAACATTTTTTGCGGATGCACCAAGGGTAAGTTTCTCGTTTTTATTTATCTGTGAGAATCCTGCGAGCCATATCCCGGAGAACCAACCCCGTTTTATAGCGAGGTTGTATGATGTAAATGACAATCTTTTGGATGAGTTTTGCCTGGTATCGGATGTTGCCAATACTATTATGTTTAACAATGCCAGAACTGCGGCTAATCCTATGCTATATACAGGCTGGCAGTGTACGCAACTGAGTACTCAGGGTGTTGAAGACAGGCCTATTCTTGCCGATAGGGAAGTGAGGCTTGAGATATCCGTTAATGATTGTACACAGGGAGCCCATTTTAGTACGCTATATGTAGATGATATTTGTAATGTTGAGTGTAATAGCCCGGTGTATGGACAATTGAACCTTGATTTTACTAATCCTGCGTTGGGTAACTGTCCTGTATTCCCATTGGAAGTATGCGGGACGTATGAAGCACCACACAGTATAAACACTACGCCAACTATTTATGCTACTTACGAGTCATTATCAATGGATATATTGCAAAATGGCGCATTAGTTAGTACTATACCGGCACCTTCACAATATACTACGGTTCAGGGCGCACAGAACACGTTCTGTTTTGTATTGCAGGAATCTAATTTTGGAACGGCTCCAATAACGGGTGATTTTGAGTTTAGGGTCAGTGCTGTTTTTAATGCGGCGGGTACCAATTTTACTAAAACGGTTACTTCGGCTATTCCTGGTCCGGATATTTCTTTTAATGATTGTAACTGTTGTGATTTGTGCTGTCCTGAAACGCAGGTTGTTACTATTGCGGTACCGCAGTATATCACACAACAGAAACAGGCTGCAGTTACGTTGACAGCGAAGAATACCATCAACGCTGTGGCTACTGCGCAATACCATGCGGGTACTACGGTTTTATTAAAAGAGCCGTTTGTTGCCAAGTACCAGTCGAACATTCATTTTTATATAGCCGGTTGTTCGCCGGATGCAGAGTCAAGACCTGCTGTTGAAGTTACATCGCCTAATTTTATCTTTAAGGAAGAGGCTGATGCGGTTGCTGCATTGGATCGTATCGATAGTGATGATGAGGTAAGAATTTCTCCTAATCCTAACAGTGGAATCTTTAAAGTCTTGTTGGGTGATTATGAGCAGGGAAGCTTATTGATTTCTGACCT
>Ga0247810_10001593_pt1 | contig 13949 bp, 10 predicted proteins | sample UWRJL119311C1_FD_179918 | JGI IMG/M metagenome (GOLD analysis project Ga0247810, IMG submission 179918) | Plant litter microbial communities from Arlington Agricultural Research Station in Wisconsin, United States - UWRJ-L119-311C-1 | ecosystem: Environmental > Terrestrial > Plant litter >...
AGCGTTTGCAATGAGTTCCTGCTTCAGCTTTTTTCTATCACCTGGGTTCATATACAAATCCCCCATATTGATATGCAGCATTTCCTGTCTTGTATAACCCAAATAATCAAATATAGAAGGGCTGACTTCATATAGTTCACCTTCCAGAGAGGATATAAAATACACATCCATAACATTTTCGAAAAAGGACCTAAATTTTTCTTCGCTTAATTTTAGGTTTTCTTCCGCAAAATGATTTTCAAATGATTTGGAAAGGATATTGGCTATTGCTCCTAATAAATCAATTTCTTCCGGCGAACAACTAACGGTATATTCTTCTTGGTTGCAGCAGCCTACTTCTAGTGTACCATATTTCTCATTACTGATTGCTATTTTTTTCTGGATATACCAATTTGTTTTTTTGTCTTTGGCAATAAATTCCTGTCCAGGAACAATAATTCGGCAATTAATAGTTTCCGGAAATCGAAATGCCTCGGGAATTATTTTAACACAATTAGCCATGACATCTGTCATTGAATAGGAATTGTTGGAATTAATTTCAAAAATATTTTGCAGGCATGTTATTTCTTTTATGCGTTCATTTAGAATGCTGTTGTTTTTTTCTAATTCTATTTCATTTAATTTCTGTTTGGTTGCATTGATAGAAATGGTACTAATCCCGGTAATGTTATTGTCTTTGTCCATTATGGGAGATATAAAATTATTCCAATAAATATTTCCAAGTTGATTTTCCTGTTTATCCTCCTCGATATGCATATTTCCGTTTAGGACAGACTTATAGATTTTACTTGCTTTTTTTTGTTCTGTTGGATCAGCAATATACTCAAACAGATTACCGCCTTTCTCAATCTCACAACCATATAATTCCCTCATATTGTCCTTGTGAGTGGAATTGAAATTGATGTAATTAAAGTTAGTGTCCATATTAAATATGCTGATGCCATTAGGACTTTGGATAGTAGCTTCCAAAATGTTTTTTTCAATATTAAGTTTATATTCACTTTCGGCTAATTTGTTTGCTTTGCTGCGCTTTTCTGCCAGGATACCGTGTAGAAATAATATGGAAACCAAATTAACAAAAAGAAAAAGCTGTAACATGAAATAAGTGTAAATCCATTGGTTGCTGATAGCTTCAATTGAATGTAGTGAGCTAAAGTATAAAGAAATGACGGTCACTAACAAAGCAATGAGTGTTATAACTTTTAAATTAAACCGATATGCGGCCCATATCAGAAAAAAAAAGATAATAGACTCATTATGCACATTGGTTGCAAATACAAATATAGAAGCTATCACTGTCAGTAAAGTTAGGATTATGGCTTCTATCTTTTTAGGTAACGTCCAGTTGTTATCTTCTTTATCTTTGTATAACCATGAAAGTACAAAAGGAGTAAAGACAATAGTTCCCAAAATATTTGATCTGAGAAGATTACTCCAAATTGACAGGAAATTGTTCATGCTGACATAGGAAGTAGCTGTAAGGGAAATCATACCCAAAGAAATACTGATAAGACTTCCAATCACACAGGCCAAAGTGAAATACAAAACATTTTTCCCCTTGTCAAAAGGATATTTCCCTTTGCACCAGAATTGGATTAAATAAGATACTATAATGGCATTTAATCCAATTACAAGCGGCCTTAAAACACAAAAAGAAAGAGGTTCCAATAATTCAGCAAAAGTTGCAGCATTTCTAAAATTAGGTTCAAGTGACCATAACGAGAACAGGAAACTTCCTAATAGTATGCCCAACAACGCATTTCTCCCCAAAACAATTAGGGCAGCAATACTTAGACCCACTGCTGGGAAAAAAGGAGCAGTATTGGTTTGGAGAATAAATGAAAATCCTGAAGTTTTGGCAATGATTATATATAAAATTGCGATAACAGCAATAATTTTTATTTTCGAATTCAAAAAAGATAATTTATGATATTCCCCTGCATTTACATGTACATTCATCTTTGCTTTTTTTGATAATTCATTATATCGCTGGTCTGGTATTTGAATACTAATCGATACTGTTGATTAAATTCTGTTTTGATTAAAGGGAGTTCTATTACCGGAGTAAAATTTTAGGAATTGCATACAAATGCATTTTGTCGATGAAATCTGTATTTTTGGCGGTGCAAATTTAATACTAAATAGTGTTAATACAATTTTTTTGGTGATTATTTAATTATAATTAGCTCATTAATAAAGGAATATGTTTTTTTGTTTTTTAATTGTAAGATATGTTTGGTTTTATTTCTTGAATGTTCTAAATTATTTTACCCATGTATAGTTTTTTATAAATCTATGTTTCAACTACATAGTCAGGATCTTCTTTCCGTTAAGTTACGAAGATTTATTAAGACTTCTTAGACTTATGTCATAAAAGCACAACTTTTTATTATATAATTTATTTCATGAACTAGGTCATAGAAAGTTTTCTATTAGTGCAGAATCCTATTTGGTTTTGCTTTCCTAAGTTTGGCCTTTGATTAATAGCCTCTTGTCAGCTATTGGCAAAATCTGCATCCCTTTTAGCAGAGTTTTATTGTAGATTGATTTCATGATGCAGGTAAATGACATTGCAAACGTCTATTTCCTGCCATTCGAAAGCATATGAATATTTTGCCTATTCATTTTGATAATATGCCTTAAATTTTGATAAGTCTTTTTGTTGTCATTAATTGGAATTCGAAATACAGGACTCATATCTTAATTTAAGACACTTATTCATTTTTAGAATTAAATCAGCCTAATAAAACAATTATTGTAAGAAAAATTAATTATATTTACATTTATAACAAATACTTAAAAAAATGCAAGAAGGTACAGTGAAATTCTTCAATGAAGAAAAAGGTTTTGGGTTTATAACACCAAAGAATGGCGGAAATGAAATTTTTGTTCATGCTAGCGGTTTATCAGAAAGTATTCGTGAGAACGATACAGTACGTTATGAGGTAGCAGAAGGAAAAAAAGGACCAAATGCCGTAAACGTAGTTGTGGTATAGTACGAACAAGAAAACTATTCTTAATTCTGTAGTCTTTTTTGGTTAAATTATATCTTTTATGTATTAGATATTCTTAGGAAACAAAGCGCTAATTTCATTTGAAAATGGCGCTTTTATTTTATATACTCTTTGTATATTGGTATTTAAACTTAGTAGGTTCTATTTGCCCGGTGATTTATATTTTGGATTAATAATTATTTAATTATTATTAAAATGTATTTTAGGAATAAGGCTTATTTTCAATACTCCATAATGTTTTGCATCATTTTATAAGAGAAGAAATCCATTTTAGGAATGAATAAATTTATCTTTTTTCTTTTATCACATGTTTATTTTTTTTAAATTTTAAAAAAGTTTAGATTTAATTTCTTTTTCAATATCAGATCCAAAAGTTATAGGGATAAAAATGCCTAAATGGACTACTTATTACATAATTTTGTAATGGATAAGTAACTAGCTTCTTAATATCATACGATGAGCAATACATTTTCTGACAATAGCCAAATTGGAATTGTATCAACTTTCTCTGAGCTTGTACATAGCGATTTCAACGGAGAAATGAATGCGCTATGCTGGTGCAGAAATTTGAAGGGCGATTTTAATGAGATTGTAGCCAAGTTATCCTTAAAAGAAAGTATAACAGAAGTTTATCCTGATGATCTAATTGCACTCCAACTATCAGAAAATGGGAATACAGCAAGGGAAATAATCTTAAATGATTTACAATTATTAACTGATTTTGGAGCTTCGCCCTCTCTTAATTTACTGAAATGTTATGAACGTGATGATGAATTTGATTTCATATCCACAGACGTGTATTCCTTTCATGTAGATCGTTCGCCCATTGCAACAGATACTTTTTTATGTACCTATCACGGAGCGGCAAGCGATATTATTTCTAATTCGAAAGCAAAGCAAAAAATTCTAATTCCTGAAATTAGATCAAAGCTAAAAGAACTGTACGATGGACCATCAGAAGAATTCGAAAACTTTTTAAAAGAAAATTATTTTGATTTGCATTATCAGGCAAATGCAGATGTAGCACCTATTAATTTAGGTTTAGGCCATCTTTGGCGTCTGGCCGTAGATCATCCAAAACAAAAAGTATTGCCTTGTATTCATAGAGCGCCGCTAGAGAATGAGGGTGAATATCGATTACTATTGATTTGTTAAGAAAAATTGTAAGCAATGCAATAAGTAAAGCTTTTTAAAATCTTTAAACCTTAAAAATTCTATCCTTTAGATAATTTAGTCTTTGACAAAACTATTACGAGTCAAGTTTCGTATATCTAGTTAAAGCAGTTATCATGGAAACATCACCACTATTCTTATAAAAATTCTGCAGACACTTTCTGGCAGATACTGCATGAGCTACACTCTGGAAGAGTTGACCAGTCTTCTTTTTCCTGTTTTTAATGCTTCAGCAACATTAACAAACCATATATCAAATGAAATAGAAAACCAGGCAAAAGTACTAGAAGCCTTAATGGTTTTGAATGAAAATGGATATATCTTTTTAAATGCAATTACTGACAAAAGCGTTATAACCATAAAAGGTCTGATAAAAGTAAATAATATAATCTTCTGTAATGAATAAGAGGAAGTTTTAATTTTCAATTTGATAAGCCAATAAGATTAAAATTTTCTTAAAACACAGTATATCAGAAGCTTATTTTTAGTAACTTTTATATTTATTATAAATATAAAATTATGGATGATACTAAAATACGAAACAGTCTTAAAGGAAAGACTGTGGTTATAACTGGTGCCAGCAGTGGCGTTGGTCTGGCAGCGGCGGAAGCCTTTGCAAGTGAGGGATGTAATATAGTTATAGTGGCCAGAGGTCAGGAAGGTGTTGATAAAGCAGTAGCGTATTGTCGCGGATTAAATGTGCTGGCTGTTGGTGTTTGTGCTGATATGTCGGTTGCAGAGGATGTGGAAAGGATAGCTCAAGAAGCCCTTAAAATAAACGGAAAAATTGATATCTGGGTAAATAATGCAGGGGTGATGGCGAGTGGAAAATTTGAAGAAATTCCATTAGAAATTCACCAACAGGTAATTAAAACCAATTTGTTTGGATATATGCATGGAGCTTACAATGCCATCAAAAATTTTAAAAAACAAAATGAAGGTGTTTTAATTAATAACATATCTATTGGAGGATTTATGCCTGCACCTTACAGCTCCGTATATTCTGCGACCAAATATGGAATCAAAGGCCTTATGGATGGACTTCAGGGTGAGATATCCAACCGTAAGCATATTCATGTTTGTAATTTATATCCTCAATTACAAAATTCTACAGGCAATTTGCATTCAGCCAAATATTCTGGATTTGAAATGAGCATTCCCTTTATTGCTTCTGATCCGCGTGAAACTGCTGCTAAAATGATTCATTTGGCAAAACATCCAAAAAAAGATACGTTTCCCGACTTGAGGGCTGCGGCAATAACCAATACTTACAAATTATTTCCAAAGCTGGTGATGAATACTGCTTCTGCAGCCGTTCGTTTAAAAATGAAACTTAATGAAAACCAAGTAAATAATCCCGGAAATGTTTTGACAAATTCTAAAGAACCTTTAAGAATTTATGGCAAGGTTCCGACAAAAACTTCGTCTAACCTTAATTTAGCACTATTTGGTGCAGTAGGTATATGTGTCGCTTTGTTGTTATTGGGTAAAAAATCATAATACGATAATAACCAAGGTTAAAAAAAACAGGCTGGTTTATTTAAGTTAGGCTTAGCAATTAAACGGAAAACATTAAAAGATAATAAACATAGCTTCAGAGAAATCTGGAGATTTTTTATTTAAAACCTACTGCTCAATAATTTAACAAAAATAAGACACCCAAATTAAGCCATTGAAATGAGCCCAAAATCATTAAATAATAAACTAAGTAAAAAACAGATAACATTTGATTTTCCATCATTAAACATATCGATTAATGAAATCTTTTTTGGGGTAACGCCAAAATATTTTCTAAAAGAAGCAATAAAATGTGAAACGCTTTTGTAACCCAATAATAATGAAACTTCGTTCACTGTTTTTTCTTCTAGAAGCATTTTACGTGCCTGCTCCATTCGAAGTTGTGTCATATAAGAATGTACAGTACAGTTATACATTTCTTTAAAACCGTTTTTGAGTTTAAATTCATTTAAGAGAACAATTCTGGAAAGCTGTTTTATTGTTGGAGTTTCATCATAATGTTTTTCCAAATATATTTTAACCTGCTCTAATTTTTGTAATTCCTCGGTTTTTATATGATCAGGAGTTATTTTTTCTGATTTAAAGATGTGGGCCATCAGAAACAATTCCTTTAATTTCGAAAGAAGATAATAATGCCCTAAAGAACCTTCATGGGCATTTTCGACAATCTCATTTAATATTTCGACAATTCTATAATTCATTGGAATTTTTACTTCTCCAAAATTTACATATCGGCTATTTTTAACTTCATTAAAAAACAAATCTTTTTCTACCCAAAATTCATTTTCAAGCAGTCCGAGAAAGAATTTTTTTGATAAAAATATTCTGGTATAATGGAGTTTCTCGTCGGTTGCCGACATTTCCATTTCTACATCATGATCGGGTAAATAAGCAAAATGAAGTGAACCTGTAATGATATTTCGATATACTTCTTCCCCTTTTCTTAAAACCCTGAAACTTCCACTGGCTAATAACGAAATGTGAATATAATCCTCTTTTATTATGATTTGATCGGTACATTTTTGCGCTACATCGTAATTACATCTCAATACGCAAAATCCATCTGTATAATAAACAAAATAATTGCCATCAAGAAGCTTATAATCAATTACTTCATGCTTCTTATTTGTTACTGTCGGATTTTGCGTAAAATGATCTAACAGATCAATATTTACTACCGTTTTATTTGCTTCCTTGAGTTTTGCACTTATAAACATAATACCATTTCCGTTATTTTTAATCCAAATTCCATTATCAGTTTTAAGCAGTACTGAGATACTTTTGCAAAGTTATTTATAATTATTCTAATTAAAAATAATGTTTTTTAATTTATTTTTTCCACCCGCGCATGACTCAAAATTATCTTTTATCTGTTCTCTTTTTTTTATTTTCTGTGACTATAATTTCCCAAGAAAAAAACGCAACTCTCTATGGCCAAGTACATTCTCATGGAAAACCCTTGATTGGTGCACTAATTCATTTAGAAAATACATCTATAAATTCAGAAACCAACTATAAAGGCGCTTTCCATTTAAAAGTTCTTCCGGGAAAATACATCGTAATCTGCAGTGCAGCAGGATTTGAAACCAAAAGAATTGAAATTACGCTTTCAGCAAACAGTTCAAAAGAATTAAATCTATCTCTTAATGCTGATAATCCTATAGACCTGAGTGAAGTTTCAGTAAAAGGGAAATCAGCCATACAAGAAGTCAGAGAATCTCCTTTTAACGTAGTGGCACTGGATGCTAAATCAAAATATAACTCTACACTGGATTTAGGTCACTTACTGGCAAAGGCCTCAGGTGTTAAAATCCGGGAAGCAGGAGGTGTAGGCGGTGATATGAATATTACGTTAAATGGTTTTACAGGCCGAAATATAAAAATTTTTATGGACGGTGTGCCGATGCAGGGCAACAGTTCGTCGTTTCAATTGAATAATATTCCAGTTTCATTGGCTGAGCGTATAGAAGTGTATAAAGGCGTGGTTCCGGTAGAATTTGGGGGTGATGCTATAGGCGGCGCTATTAATATAGTGACCAATCGCACGACCAATACTTTTTTGGACGCTTCTTATTCATACGGTTCTTTTAATACCCACAGGTCAAATATTATTGTGGGTCATACAACTCCAAAAGGCTTCTCTTTTCAGCTAAATGCTTATCAAACCTATTCTGATAATGATTATAAAATAAAAAGCAGACTGATTACAAATGGACAATATTCCAGAGAAACGTATGAGTTTAAACGATTTCATGCTGCGTACCATAATGAAACCGTAGTGGCTAAAGTAGGTGTTGTAAACAAATCATGGGCAGATCGATTTTTTATAGGCGTAACATTAAGTCAGGATCATCAGGAAGTGCAAAATGCACCGGCAAATATTGAATTTGTATATGGCGAAGTAGAAACCAGTAGAAAAGGTATTCAACCCAACCTGGAATATTATAAAAGAAATTTATTCTTAAAGGGATTAACGGCAAGAATATCTGCCAACTACAACATCAATAGTAATAAAAGTATTGACACTTCAAGCTATAAGTATAATTGGCTAGGCGAGAGAACAATGGCTGTTAGCAAGGGGGAGCGAGGGACTTCTGCTTTATCCGAGTTCAATAACTCTAATTATTCCGCAATGGCCAATCTGAGTTATGATATTACTCCATCGCACTCCATCACTATTAATGATGTCCAGACGGGTTCAAAACGGTATACAACTTCTACGGCTCCGGCAGAACTTGTAACAGACTTTGAAAAATTACGTCGTCTGAGTTTTAAAAATGTTTTAGGTCTTTCATATCGTTTCCGTCAGAACCAAAAATGGAATATCAATGTTTTTGGAAAAAATTATTATCAAAAAGTTATCGGACCTTATAATCTTGCGGATGAAGCCCATCCGGATTGGCAGGAACGAAGTGAAAGCTATAATACGATGGGTTACGGAATAGCTTCTACCTACTTTTGGAAATTCTTCCAATTCAAAGCTTCTATGGAACGTGCTTACAGATTGCCTTCAGATAACGAACTATTTGGTGATGAGAATGCTGAAATAGGAAACGCATCTCTTGTAGCAGAAAATTCAATGAATTACAATTTAGGCTTTACCATAAATAAAGAATTCAAAAATTCTGATTCTTTCTATTTTGATGTAAATGGCTATTTCAGGAATACGGATGATTTCATTAAAAGAGAGATTTTAGTGCGTACAGGCACACTAACGTCTGTCAATTTTGGCAGCACCCACAATCTGGGTGTAGATACAGAAGCCAGATATTACTTTACGAATAAAGCGATGATAGGTGGAACATTTACAATTATGCATCTATACGATAATGAGGAATTTAGAGGGTCAGAAGGAACTGTATTAAATAGTCATTACAAAGATCGTATGCCTAATATACCGTATCAGTTTGGTAGTCTTGATGCCGCTTATTATATCCACAATATTGGAAAAAAGGAATCCGGAAATGTATTAAATCTGGATTACAGTCTTAATTATGTAGGTCAATTTTATCTGAATTGGGAAAGCTTAGGAAGTTCCACTAACAAATATGATTTACCAACACAATTGTCTCACGATTTTAGTGCTACCTATATTATGAAAGGAGGGAAATATAATTTTTCATTCGAAATAAAAAATATAACAAATGAAGAGTTAGCCGACAATTTTGGAATGCTAAAACCAGGTAGAGCATTTTACGGAAAAATCAGGGTTTATCTTATGCAAAGAAGAAAACATCAAAATGAAAAAACAATAACAAATTAATTTCAATACTAAAAAAAGAAAACTATGAATCGATTATTAAAAAACAAATCATTACTTATAGGTTTAGCCATGCTATCTCTTGTTGCTTGTTCAAGTGACAACAATTCGGGTGATCCGGAAAAGGAAGATAATACCGGAGCCGACAAGTACTTTTTGGCTGGAACTTCATCTGACGGGACTACTACTTTTACCTACACGATGGCCGTTAAAGACCTTGCAAAAGACACTTTAATCAGCACAAATTATCCGGGCACTATTGAGAATATTGGTAGTTATACCCAATGGGGTTATAGCGGTACCAAAGCGCTTTTTGCGATCAGTTACCAACAAGGAAATCCTGCACCAGGTTCCGTTTTTCAGTTAAGTTCAACCGGAGCATTAAAAAAGATTGATGATTTTGTACTTGACAAAGGTTTTAATTCTATTGGTGGTTTTAGTCATTATTTAGCTGCTGTAGCAAATGGTGAAACCCTTACCGGAGCAAATGATGGTAAAAAAGGTTCTGTTTTTTATTCCTTTGATTTGAACAATAACAACGCCATCACTCCTTACGCCACTTTAGGAGAAGGATTTGTTGGAGGTGACCAGATTGCAAGTTTTGTTGGTATAGCCGATGCAGGAAATGACAATTTTTTTACGGCTGTTAATTTAGCTGTAGGTCCTAGTGCAAGACCAGTAAATGTTGATAGTATCTACGTTGCAAAAATGGATAGCCAGGCAAAAAAAGTGCTTCTTTATAAAGACAATCGCTTGAGTGCTTCTGGTGGACAGTTTAGATCTGCCCGTTACAGTCAAATTGCTAATGATACAGAGGGTAATACTTATGTCTTTTCTACAGGATATGGTACAACTACTAAAAAAAGTGGTGCTTTGTTAATCAAAAAAAATGCAACTGCTTTTGATGCAGCTTATTATTTTAATATTGAAGAAGCTTCTGGTGGGTATAAACTACGTAAAGTTTGGAATGTTGCTGCAGATTACTTTCTTTTAGAAATGTACAATACTGCCGGAGTAGTTGCATCTAGTGTTGCTGCAACACAATATGCAATTGTACGAATGAGTACGAAAGATTTTAAATGGGTAAGAGAAGGTTTCCCATCTATAACTGAACTTACAAGTGTGGGATGGCCATTCACGGCAGATGGTAGAGCTTACATTTCTGCTGTTACACCAAATACAAATCCAACGATATATGTAATTGATCCTATTACAGCAACAGCCAAAAAAGGTATCTCAGTATCAGGCGTATCTGCAATTCCAGGAATGGGCAAACTTAGCCCGCAAAGCGATATAAAATAATAATTTCCTGAATGATCAACAGCAGAAAAATTTAAAGTTTTCCTAAAGATGATCAGTACTTTATTAAAAAAATATAAACAAAACATTAGGCTTGCTGCTAAGCAGTTTAAGCGTTATCGGCAGCCTTTGTTTAAAATAAACCTAATGAAAAAAATTTTTTTTTTAGCGATTGCAATAGTTTCAATGACTTTTGTAAACGCACAATCATCAAAAACAAAAATTCTTAGTAGAGAATTCTGGAAAGAAAATCCGGATTTAACAGCCGTAAAAGCAGCATTAAATGGTTTTAAATTTGCAGATGTAAAAAATGGCGATGACCCTTTAAGTTTAGCTATTAATAATGATGCCTCAATAGAAGTAATAAAATATCTGGCGGATCAGCCAGGAATTGATTTCCAGAGAAATATACGTGAAGGCAGGACGTATTTACATTCAGCAGCTTCAAAACCAAATGCAGAAGCAGTTGACTATTTATTGCAGAAAGGTGCTGACATGAACTTTTTATGTCATCACGATCAAACCGCATTAACTTTTGCGGGTTTTAGCGGGACTGTAAATCTTCCTGTAATCAAAGCTTTTGAGAAACACGGACTCGATTTAAAAAAGAAATATCCAGCTAAAAACGATGCTAATATTCTTTTATTAGCAGTAGGTTCAGATACCGATTTTAGCATTACTAATTATTTAATTTCTAAGGGTATTTCTATTCAATCAGTAGATAATAAAGGAAATAATGCTTTTGATTATGCTGTAAAATACGGTAAAGTAAGTGTTTTAAAAAAGCTGGTTGAAAAAGGCGTTAAATATTCTGATAAGGATTTGATTTTTGCGGCTCAGGGCGCTTTTCGTAAAGCAAATAAAATCGATGTTTTTCAATACCTGACAGAGAATTTAAAAATTAAACCTACTGTTACCAGTGAATCGGGTGATAATGTTTTGCATTACATTGTTGCTAAAAACAATCAGGATGATATTATTACTTATTTTATCAATAAAAATGTAGATATTAACCAGGAAAATAAAGAAGGAAATACACCTTTTATGAATGCTGCAGGCGGAAAAAGTTTTGAAGTGGTTGAAATGATGCTTCCTAAAGTAAAAAATATAAATGCTGTAAACGTAAAAGGAGAATCTGCATTGCTGAATGCTGTAAAAAGCGGTTCTCCAAAATCAGTTGATTTGCTTTTAAGTAAAGGTGCCGATTTAAAAATCAAAGACAAAGAAGGAAATGATTTAGCCTATCATCTGGTAGAATCTTATCGTCCTGCACGTGGTGGGTTTGGAGGAGAAAATACTTCTACAGATAGTGCAAAACCAAAGCAAGACGATTTTGGAGACAAATTGAAATCACTTCAAAATGCTGGGCTAGATGTTAATGCTCCGCAAAAATACGGTAACACATTATATCATTTGGCTATAGCTAAAAACGATTTGGATATATTAAAAAAATTAGCTCCTCTAAAAATTGATGTAAACGCTAAAAATAAAGATGGATTAACTGTTTTACATAAAGCGGCAATGGTTTCTAAAAATGATGAAATCTTAAAATATCTGATTTCAATAGGTGCTAAAAAGGAAATTAGCACCAGTTTCAATGAAAATGCTTATGCACTTGCAAAAGAAAATGAAACACTTACTAAAAATAACGTATCAGTAGAATTTTTAAAATAACAGGATGAAATCTCTAATCAATATATTTTTAATTACTGTCTCTTTATGTTATACCGCATTTCAAAGTAATGCACAAACCAGTAAATACAAATGTATGCTGCAAATGTCCAATTATATGGGTGATGGCGCTTATATAGTGGTGTCACTTATCAATCCACAAGGCAAATACGACAAAACACTTTACGTAATGGGCGATGATAAAAAGTGGTACAATACACTCAAAGAATGGCATGCTTTTTATTCCAAAAAACCAACCAATATCAACGGAAAAACGGGTGCCTCTGTAACCGGAGGAGACCGAAGCATGACAACCTTTGAAATTGACGATTCAAAAATCAACAGCGGTTACAAATTACGCTTTGAAACGGCTGTCGAAGATCAGAAATATTATGCCAATGACGTAGAAATAGAACTGACAACACAAAACCTAACCGAAAAAACAGATGGTAAAGGTTACATTAGATATGTACGTTTAAACAAAATCTGATGGAATTAGCTTATTTGGTTTGAAATAAAAAAAAAAGGATAGAAAACATTAAGATAAAATGCTGATCTATCCTTTTTTTGTAACCTTGTCGGTGCAGAATTTGAATTTTTCTACTATATTATACCGTTCTTAGATTAACGTTAATTACAAAGGATCTTATTATTTACTTTAATTAGACCTTTTATTGTTATAGAACTTTTGTCGGTACTGGAGTTTAAAAAGATATGACCCTCGTCATTCAAAACTATTAAAGCCTCTAATACTCTTGCTTGGTTTTCCGCTTCAGTGGGTATATTGTTTGGAAACTTTGTTGAAACATTAAAAATTGGCGTAAGGAGACTGGTCAGCTCTTCTAAAGTGTAGCTCATACCGTATCTGCCAGCAAGTGTCTGCAGAATTTTTATAAGAAATTTTGATGATGTTTCCATGATAACTGCTTTAACTACATATACGAAAATTGACTCGTAATAGTTTTGTTAAAGGATAAATTCTCATCAAAATAGAATTTTATATATTTAATTGAAAAAGTAATAAGTCATTTTCATCATCCTGATTATGATCTACAAATGTATTTGTAAAAACTTACCGGAATTCATTTCTTTTCATTTCGTAACTTTTTAGTTTAAAAGCATTTATTCCAAAATTTCTTTAATGAGTTCAACTGTTTTGTGGTTACGATTAATCGAAAGATTTATTGATTGTTTTACGGATAATGTTTCTGGTTTTTTACCTGCGAAAAAACTGTGAAAGCATTTGAAAGTTCTAAGAATGTTGTAAACTTAATGTTGGCAAAAGATCAAAAAGACATCAAGTTCTGTTTGTTTTAAAACTATCAGAATCCACAGGAATGGAATTAATTTAAAATTGCATCATGCAATAACAATTTAGATTATAAAAAGATCTTATACTAATATTTCTGTCTCTTGTGTAAATCAATTTGGCATTCATACCTTTTTTTTAATTTAAATATAAATATTTAGATACCTATGTGCCTTAATTAGCATTTTAACTTTTATTGATTTGA
>Ga0247810_10001594_pt1 | contig 13948 bp, 8 predicted proteins | sample UWRJL119311C1_FD_179918 | JGI IMG/M metagenome (GOLD analysis project Ga0247810, IMG submission 179918) | Plant litter microbial communities from Arlington Agricultural Research Station in Wisconsin, United States - UWRJ-L119-311C-1 | ecosystem: Environmental > Terrestrial > Plant litter >...
AGCAGACCTGTGCATAATAGCCTCCCGGATTTTCCCCTGCGGTTTTTTCCAGGTGCTCCAGCATATCCAGCCATTCCTGTTTGGTGGCAAAATCTTCTTCGTGAAGCTGGCGGAAATAATAGAGGATGGTAATTGTTGGCTCCTTCGAGTTTTTCAGCTGCTCGTTGAGCTCGGATTGGGCAATGCCGACCGTTTTGTGCTGAGCGCCGGCCTGGAAACTAAACAGAATGAAAAGAGCGGTCGCCAGGAACAGGTAACTCCTTTTTTCAATAAATTGCTTATTTAAGTGTTGCTGCATGTTCGATAGCTGACACACGAAAATAGAACTATTCCTTTAAAAAAATCCATGTCTGCTGTTTTAATGACTCAGGCCTAAGAAATGAGTTGCTTTTTCAGACAGAAAACATAGTGCGGAGCTTCCCGAAAAAAGAGCCATTGCCTGTTTGTCCTGTTCAGAATTCCGGCAGGTGCTGTTTTCCTTCTCTGTATAAGCGAGGTATAAGGAAAGTATAAGGAAAGTATGGCTGAAGTACGGCTTATGTACGGGGGAAGTACGGCTATGGTATGAAGGTGTCCCGTCCTAAAATAGCTATACAGGTTATTGATTAAATCCTGTTGTCATTATACAGTTGTAGTTATTAGTCCCGATGGAGCTCTACATGCTTTTTGTCAAAGTTAGCGATCTTACGATAATTCTTCCATCTTTTAGGTAATTGTTCTGTTCGTAAATGTGCCTGATCGGGTGTTAAGTTATCACAGCTGCCATGCGGTCTTAGTTGATTGTAGGCATTGATGCTCCTTTGGATCAAGAGTTTTGTCTGCTCATAACCTGCCTGGCTATTGTATAGATTGAACTCTGCTTTGATGATGCCGTTCATGCGTTCTGCCAGTGCATTCTCGTACGGATCCCCGTTTTCTGTCATACTGATTGCAACGTTGTTTTTAATAAGCATTCCCACATAATTTTTCGAACAGTACTGCGATCCACGATCTGAGTGATGGATGAGCTTATCGTTGTAAACACGTTTCTTAAAAGCCATTCCCAGGGCATCGATGCAGCCTTGTGCTTCCATATCCTGCCGGAAGGACCAGCCCATGATCTTTCGGGAACAGGCGTCTGTGATCAGGCTTAAGTAGCCCCATTGGTTTATCATTCGGATGTAAGTAATGTCGCTCACCCAAACCTGCTCAGGACGCGTAATTTCTGAGCCCTTTACAAGGTTGGAGTATTTCTTCATCCAGTGGCGGGAGTTGGTTGTAACAACTTTGCGTTTCCGCTGACGGATGAGCAACTTGTGATCCTGCAGGAGATTAAACAAATAATCCCTGCCGATCGTAATACCGTGTTCGCTGAGTAAGGGTTCGAGCATGTAATGCAGCTTTCTTGTTCCAAGCCGTGGAAGCGAAGTGCGCAGCTCGTGAACCAGTTGAAGCACAATGTCTTCTTTAACAACGGTGTTATCTTTTCTCCAGATATGATCATAATACGCATGGCGCGTTTTGCCAAGCAGCCGGCACAGAACGCCGATCCCCAGGCGGGGACGGCTCCGTTTCATTTCGAGGACCGCCTGGCACCAGACTTTTTTCTGATGTCGATCTTTAACTGGTCCTCGGCAACATCGATGAGCGTGTTCAGGGCTTCGATCTTAAGCTTTGCCAGCTCAAGCTCACGCCGCAGCGCCGATACATCCTCAGGTTCCTGTTCTTTTTTGTTGTTCTTTGCCATAGGTTCAACTACTTCACAAAGATCGAACTTTTCAGCTTCTGATTGACGGATCCAGTCACGAACTATCCGGGAACATTTAAGGCCATATGCAACTTGGGCTTCACGAACGCTCAGTCCATTGTTTACAGCATTTACAACTGCACGCTTTTCTGTCTTTGAATAAACCTTCCGTTTGTTCCGATGGTATTCTTCAGAACCATAAAGCCGCAGCCACTCAGAAAGCGTGGTTGTTCCCAGCCCAAAACGTTCCCTGATTTCCTGTCGGGGAATGCCGGATTCGGCGAGACCAACCGCTTCAAGAATAATTTTGAGGGAATAGCGCTTGCCAATTCTCGATATTTCTCCTTTTTCCATACACAGTGTTTTTGTGTATAGCTATTTCAGGACGAGACAAGGAAATAATGACCCCGAACAGGAAAAATCGTTATCATTTATCTGAACCGGATGATAACAGGCATTGACGAAAGACGACCGACCGTAAGACTGAATACTAGTCTCTCACCTCAGCAGGTTCACATTCCCCGAAACGGTTTTCAATTCGTCCGTATCCAGCATCCCGAACTGAAGCTTCCAGATGTAAGTTCCGTCCGGAACAAGATCTCCGTTATAGCTTCCGTCCCAGCCCACTTCGATGTCTTTCGATTCGAACATCAGCTCGCCCCAGCGGTTGTAGATCTGCAGGTTGTAATCGTAACGGTCCATCCCTGCCGTCATAACCGGTAAGAAAATGTTATTGTGCTCGTCGCCGTCAGGTGTGAACGTATTCGGAACGTAGTACAGAAGCTGGTCTTTGACTACAATCACCTGGTAGGCCGAATCCATGCACCCGTGTTGTGTGGTAACAACGAGCAGTACGCCGTAATTTCCAATGGCCCCGATGGGGAAGGTGTGAGCCGGGTTGACGGCCTGCGAAGTTCCTCCGTCATCGAAGTCCCAATCGTTAAAATCGTTGTCAGTAGAGTTGTTATCAAACTGAACCGTCGGACCATCCGAATAAACCTGTTGCGGACCGTAGGAAAAAGCTGCATTCGGAACCGGGTGAACGCAGATCATGTCTGCAAGGCTCCTGGTGGAAGTACAGAGTCCGTCTGCCGTAGCTGTCAACGTAATGTCGTAACAATCGGCAGCCTCATAGGTGTTGTTCAGGATGGAATTGGAGGAAGAAGTCGTTCCGTCGCCCAGGTCCCAGGTGTAAGCAACTGTTCCGTGAACAACGCTTTCATTCACGAACTGAACATCCAGCGGCTGGCAGCCTTCCGCAACGGAAGAAGAGAACTGGATAACAGGAACAGCCGTGATCCTGATAGTAATGGAGGTTGTATCCTGGACGCAGGTAGAATCTGCCGGAAGAATGTACTGAGCTTTGTAAGTATCGTGAGGCAGGTTGGTCAGGTCAACACTTCCCGTTGCCGGATCGAAATTGACGGGTGGGAAATTGGAGGAGACGTTCCAGTAGCCATTCCCGGAAGGATTGTTCACATAACCTGCCAGCGGCACAAGCTGCCCGGAAGTGTTGCACAAATGGATGGACTGGTCAGGCGATGCTACCGGCTGCTGGTTGATGGTGAGCAGCATAGTCGCCGTGTCGTTCGGGCAGAAAGTTCCGGTGAGGATGTAATCGAAATCAGCGGTTGTACTTCCGCTGGTCGTTACGATTCCAGCCGGTGTGAGCGTTCCGCTGAATGGAAGCTGTCCGTTGGTCCATGTTCCGCCGGTTGTTGCTCCGGCAGCAAGTAAGCTGTTCAGGTTAAACTGGGTTTGAGTGGAGCAGATCACCGCAAGGCTGTCGCGTCCGGCATTTTTCGGAGCTTCGAAATTCAGGATCACCGCATCGGAAGCGGAGCACAAAGCGGCATTTTTAACCGTTACGGAATACGTTCCGCTGGTGGTCGGGGAAATGGTCTGCGTTGTTTCCGTTGTGCTCCAGAGGTAAGTAGCGCCGGGATTCTGAGCGTCGAGCACTACAGGTGTTCCCGCACAATGCGACTGATCGGCACCGAGATTCACTACCGGCAGCGGGCTTACCTGGATCACGATCGTATCGTAAGCATAACATACCGGGCGGAAAGTAATGTCATCCAGGGAGAAGTCATTTCCTCCGCCGTTCACGTTCTGGTTCACAATGCAGATCTCCGCGCTGGTTGTCATTCCGGACGACCACGTTTGCGTGAACTGGGCCCAGTTGCAAGCGGTGAGCGGTGGCGTGAATACCGATCCGAGCTGGCTGTTGTTGATGGTAAACTGTAATTGCGCTACGTTGCCGCCCCCGTTATTTTCAACGGAAGTTGCCCATGTTCCGAACTGGTAATCGGTGTTTGGCTGAACAGGAACTGTCTGGCACCACACTTTCGTATTGGCGGTAGAAGCACCGTTGACCACCATCTGGTTCACTCCCGGGTTGGGCGTATGGTCGGTGCAGGTAAAGAAGTTGGAGTGCAAAGCATTCGGAGAGCTGGCAACACCATAAGTTCCTGGATTGGAGAGGGCGCCCCACGTTCCGCCTGTTCCGAGCGTATACTGAGTGGTAAAATTGGTATTCCCCGACTCAAATCCGCCGTTGATGATCTGATCGGCTCCGAGGGTTCCTACTTTGACCGAATACGTTCCGGCCTGGTTCACGAATTTCGTTGCGCCCACGGCTCCGTTGTTCCACAGGTAAGTACTGTAGCTTCCGGCGTTAAGCGTGATGGATTGTCCCTGGCAAAGCGTGGTGTCGTTTCCAAGATGTACTGCAGGAACATTTCCCAGCACGATCGTGAACAAGGCCTGGTCTGCCGGGCAGGATCCGCTTGCCGGTGTTGAATAGCTGAACCGGTAAGTTCCGGGGGCAAGTGTCGTTGTTGGCCACTGACCATTGGAAGCGTTGAATGTTCCGGAGGCAGGAGTCGTGGTTTCAGCCCACGTACCGCCGGTTGCAGCTCCCGCAGAACGGAAGAAATTCAGGTCGATAAGCGCTCCGGGGCCGCAGTAGCTCGCACCGTTGTCGTTACCTGCCGATAGCGGAGTGGAAATAGCAATGGTAACGGTTTCGTTGTCCGAGCAGCCGGCTGTTCCGTCGAAGATATAGATCGTTTGAGAAGTGGTGATAGCAGAACCGTTGGCGATAATTGTTCCGGTTCCGTTTGGTCCGGTGTAGTAATGCTGGTTGCCCGAAAGATTCGTTCCCGTAATTGCCGGAAGGGTATACGGTCCGCAGGAAGCGACAGGCCCCAATGGATTAATGTCCGGAGCGGCAACCAGCTGTACGACCACATTTTTGACCGTATCGGGACAATTTCCCCCGTCGATCGTGTAAGTGTAAGTTCCGGCGGTATTGGTTCCCGGTGTAAATGTTCCAAGGTAGCCGTTCTGAAGCGCAGACGGTCCTGTCCAGGTTCCTGTTTGTGCCGGAGCGGGTATGAATTTCCCGAAGAGGTCCTGTGCCGGGCTCCCCGCGCAAATACCTGAGGTGACGCTCGTCGGTGTATTTTGTGTACTGCAATATTCCAGTTTGATCTCGTCGACACCGGCATCATTTCCCGGTCCTCCTGCAAGGTTATTAATGATCTGGAAACGGATCGTCGGAGTTGTCGGCGTAAAAGCGGGCATAACGACGTTCATCCATACGGAATTCGTTACAACTGTCTGGGTGGATAATACGTTGTTGGCTGCATCCAGTACCTGGAAGGTCATATTGTTGGAGCTCGTGAATGCATCTCTTGTCCAGAAGCTGAAGCGGTAGCTCTGACTGGTACAGAGATCGGGAAATGGCTGGTCGTAGATCAGGCCTGAAACGCCATCGGCGAAATTGAGGTAAAGTCCCTGCGAACCTGCATGAACGCATCCGGCATAAGTTTGCGGAGTATCCTGGTAAGTTGTCCCGGGTTGTATCCACGGAATAACAGTCGAATATTCGAAAGATTCGTAAGAATAGGTTGCCCAGGTGCACTGTGCCTTTACAGAAGAGTAACTTATCAGGAAGATCAGTGCGGTAAGTATGGATGCCGGTTTTGTCATAGCGAGGATCGCGAGTTTGTTTTCAAAGTTACGGGAGTGTAAAGCGAAAGTTGCCGCTGCGAAAGGGACAAAAACGGGACAAAGGGGTAAATCGGGACAAATACGGGCAGATGAAACAGAATTCTAACACGCGGTGTTTGATAATTCACCCAAAGCTGTTTGTTGAGCATTGAGCTGATTGGTCTTCCCTTTTCGGTAGTTGGCTGAAAGACCTGATAAAAAAACAGGGACTTCTTATATATAGTTGATAGAGAGCAGGTATTCACATTAAATTTCCTGCTGCTAATGATTCACCCGCTTGAATATGTTCTGTCCGGAACATTTCCAGACAGATGAAAGGGCACTCTGCTTCTGCATCATGCCCTTTCATTAATATACCGGAAGTAGTATTACAGGATTACCATTCTTCTTTTGACCGTAGTTCCGTCAAGTGTGACCATTAAAGTATAAACACCCGGAGCGAGATCTGAGGGATCGATTGAAACCGTTCCGTCCGCCAGGCTGCCGTTTATTTCAATGGACAGCTGTTTTCCCGATGCGTCAAATACATTCAGATCGGCAAGCGAGAACACCGGACCATTTACCGAGATGTGAACTATATCCTGAGCTGGATTCGGGAATAGCGATACATTCCACAGTGATTGCTCTTCGTCAATTCCGAGGTAGTTTACCACAACACATTCAGATGTGTAAGAACAGCTTCCATTGCTTATTATAACAGAATAGCTTCCGTCTTCAGCTGCCGTAAAAGTCTGGGCAGTTGCCCCGGAGATCAGCTCATTGGTGGTCCCGCAGTTTTTGATCCACTGATAAGTAAAACCTGCGGCATTTGCCGAGATCTCTGCATTGTTCCCGATGAGCACGGTTTGCGTGCTCACGTCAATGGGTGAAATGACAACCTCCTGTGTCTGGGTGGAACTATTGCCATTTCCGTCGTTGTAGGTCCAGGTGATGGTCGCGGACTCCGTCAGAGGAAATACGGCATTGGTTGTCGCAGTAATTGTTCCCGCACAATTGTCCGTAGCCATCGGTGCGGCAAGTGCTGTAACCTCACACACCGAATTGACCGCTGGTAAAGCTGCGCTGTTGGCGACCGGAGCGGTTACGTCGTTCAGGATAGTTACGTTCTGCGTCTGAGTGGAACTATTCCCGTTTCCGTCGTTATACGTCCAGGTAACAATTCCTGAAGCAACGATCGGAAATACAGTTGTAGTTGTCCCTGTGATCACACCTGCACAGTTGTCATTTGCAACCGGAGCGTTAAGTGATGCAACCGAGCACGTTTGCGAAACAGGCGAAAGGATTGCATTTGCAGGAACAGGTGCGGTCTGGTCATCGATGATTACATTCTGCGTCTGCGTTGAAATATTCCCGTTGCCATCGTTGTAAGTCCAGGTAATTGTAAAGGATCCCTGAACGCTTATCGGAAGCGTGACGTTCGGCGTACCGGTAATTGTCCCTGCACAATTGTCTGTAGCGGTAGGAGGAATAAGTGCATTGATCGTGCATTGCGCCGTAAGATCGGTCAACGAAGCGGCATTTGCGACCGGAGCCGTATTGTCGCTGATCACCACGTTCTGTGTCTGCGTGGAACTGTTCCCATGTCCGTCGTTAAAAGTCCAGGTGATCATTGCGGACGATGTAATCGGTAAAACGGTGTTGTGTGTTCCCGTGATCGTTCCAACGCAGTTGTCGGTTGCAGTCGGAGCCGTAAGCGCTGTTATACTGCATTGATTCGTTAGGGTAGCAAGCGATGTGACATTCGGAACCGGGGCAGTATTGTCGTCGATGACGATATCCTGTGTCTGCGTGGAACTATTTCCATGCCCGTCGTTATAGGTCCAGGTGATCGTTGCGGATGATGTAATCGGTAAAACAGCGTTATGCGTCCCGGTGATCGTTCCGGCGCAATTGTCGGTTGCAGTCGGAGCCGTAAGCGATGTTATACCACATTGATCCGTCAGGGTAGCAAGCGATGTGACATTCGGAACCGGAGCGGTATTGTCGCTGATCACCACGTTCTGTGTCTGTGTGGAACTGTTTCCATGACCGTCGTTATAGGTCCAGGTGAGCGTAGTTGATGCAGTTATCGGCAAAACGGCATTGTGCGTTCCTGTTACCGTTCCCGAGCAGTTATCCGTTGCGACCGGAGCCGTGAGCGAAGTTATGCTGCATTGTCCTGTGAGAGCGGTAAGTGAAGTAAGGTTCGGAACCGGAGCCGAATTGTCGCTGATAATGATAGTTTGAATTTGCGTGGAAACGTTTCCATGTCCATCATTATACGTCCACGTAATGGTTGTGGATGCAGTGATCGGCAAAACAGCAGTGTGCGTTCCTGTAATAGTCCCGGCACAGTTATCCATTGCGGTGGGAGCCGTAAGCGATGTTATACTGCATTGATTGGTCAGGTTCGGAAGATTCTGGATCGAAGGAACCGGAGCAATGGCGTCTGCGACGTTCAATGTCAGCGTGACCGTGGAATCGCAGCCAGTGACCGCATCGAAGGTTTCGACGTATGTACCGCTTGTAGTCAGCGTTTGCGTACCAAAGGAGTAACTGCTTCCCGGACAGATAGTCAACAAGCTGGACTGATTGTATACCGGAAGAACGGTAAGGTTGAGTGTTATAACCGAATCGTTCCCGGCTGTGCTCTGCATGGTGTAGGTAGCGGTAGTATTGCTGGAAGTATAAGTAGTTCCGTTGATCCATGTGTATGGCCCGCAACTGCTTACAATCTGTGTGCTGTACGAAGATGTCTGCTCTCCGGATCCCACGTCGCGAACGCCGACGACCGGTCCGTTCTGGGCGTTCACTGTGCTCGTGCTTCCATTGTCGATGGCAACGGAGCCGGGCATTGGCACCATTGTTTTCGTTGGTCCGCCATGGAATCCCAGCGGACTCAGAGCGATGGACGCAGCTGAAACCCCGAAAGCATCTGAAGCTACGCTGCCGTTGAGCGAAGCCACGGAAAATAAATTATCGCCGTCTGAGTAGATCTTTTGATTTTTATTATTTTGAACTCCGCCGAATATAATACTGCTGATCACACCCACCCTCGAGTTATTGTCTCCGGTGGAACCAATAGCATTTGCACCGTTGTTAACGATAGTCGAATTGGTGATATTCACATAAGCGTTGGAGGTGGACGATGAATTGTTCGAATCACTCGTGTAAGATTCGACTTGTGTTGAACCGGTGTTGTTGCAGACAGTACACTGGTACATATTGATAGTTGCGGTAGCTGCGCCAGGGAAATTAGCGCTGCTGACGCTGGCCGAACAATAAACAGTTCCTCCCCAGCCGGAGCTGTTACCTGAAATAGTGGAATTGGTTATGTTGATATAGACAGAGTTTGCGGACGACGCGGTGCTTTCCGCTATTACTGCCGCCCCCCTCCGTGTAGCCGAGTTATTGTAAAAACTGCAGTTGGTGATTGCCAGCTCGTAGGACCAGGTAGTTCCTTCAGCAAAGTAGATCGATGCCCCGTTCATAGCGCTGTTATTCCTGAAAACGCAGTTGTTTACCATCAGGTGGCCGCTGTTGTACATAGTCACCGCACCACCATCGCCGCCATCGTTCCTGGCATCGATCAGCGCCAGGCTGTTCAGGGTAATGGTCGATGTTGGGGTAGGTGAAAAATTAATAACGAAGATCCGGTTGGTACTGTTACCGGAAATAAAAAGCGTGTCAGATCCATTCATCAGTCCGGTGATGGTGACCGGAACTGCGATTGAGATCTGAGAAGTGAGAACGATGGTTGCGCTTCCCGATGCGATAAGCGAAGGTGAAAAAGTGATCACTTCGCCCGACACTGCGGCCGTAACTACTGCACGCAGGGATCCGGCTCCCGAATTGTTGGTATTGGTGACTACGCCTGCATGGACGTTGTTCAGGAAGAAAAATCCGCAGAAGAGCAGAAAGAATGACCTCAAAAGATGTTTGCTGTGCGAATCCGGACGCCTTGAAAGTGCGTCTTGTACTTTGATTTTTGCTGAAGAGCTGGCTTGTAACGAAATGGTTTTCATTGTTGGAAATATTTGTCGCTTTTTTTCTGCAAAATTAACGTTGAAACCTGAGTATTTCTGCGGGTTTCGGGTCAATTGTACGGATGGCAGCTCTTAGCATCAATTTGGAGGACAGGATTTATGTGTTGGCGAAGATGAACAGAAGGAGCGCCTTTAAAAAGGATAGGGTTGCAACCCGGACACTCCTTGTTAATCTAAGACCTCTCCATTTATTGGGAGATCTTTTTGTTACCGGTCTTTGTTAAAAGCAGATCCGGTTATCGAATTCATGTATTTTAGCGGAAATGCTGTTTATGAACTTTTTCAGATTCTTTTCCTTCTTGTTTCTCCTGCTTCCGTTTTCACTTCCGGCCCAGCATACCAAAGGATTTTACGTCGACGGCTTCAGTACCATCCTGGGAAATCAGCAGAAGGAAGACAGTTTGCTTCGTTTCGCTCAGAACAATGCCTTTAATTACCTGACGCTTTACCAGATGCACATCGTTCATGCAAACACTCCGCTAACGAATGTTGGCGATGCCCAGCCCTTTGCCGATTTCGTTCAGAAAGCAAAAACACAATTCGGAATTGCTGAGATCGGAGTAGCCGTAGAGAATTTCAATTCGGTGAATACCGTTTATCATATCTACAACCAACAGCATTCCGTCAGTCAGCAGATCGATGTTTACAACCTGGAATTCGAGTTTTGGGTTCCGTCTTCCGTAGAAACCGGTGGCTACTACTGTGAAACTTACCTCCAGCCGAATGGCTATTCCTGCGATACGTCAGGTGCGTTTGCGTTCCACAACAGGATCCTCACACAGATCGATTCCGTAGCGGCGATCGACGGAGTAAAATCGGAAGCTTATTTCGGCTGGTTCAACGAAGGTCAGGGAGCGCAGATCGTTCAGTCTGGAGTCGACAGGGTGCTGATCAGCGCTTATATTCCTTCAGCAGATTATTCGGCAGCCTACCAGTACAATTACATCGATACCCGGCTCATGAGGCTTGCATCCGCAGGTGAACAGGTGAAAGTAATGGGATTGTACAGCGCTGAGGCCGATTTCATGCAGAGCTGGGCCGTAACCCACGATTATTTCCAGCCTTACAACGATCTTGTTACCGGCCTGGCGACGGAAACCGCCCAGTGGAAAAATAGTATCCAGACCGAAGGAATTCAATGGTTTGCCTATACCGATATGCCGAAAAAGAATATGGATCTTGGATTGGGAGAGGACGATAATCAGTCGTTCGTTGTTTATCCTAACCCGTCTGAAGGAAGCTTTCGGATCAAAACTTCCAAATCCATACAAGGGGAGCCAGTTAAGATCGAAGACCTGGAAGGCAGAAATGTTTACTCAGGATTCATTTCCGAAAGCGAAATCGCGGTTGATCTTTCACCGGGAAGTTACTTTGTCAGGTTGAAAGGCCGGTCAGAAAAGCTTATTGTCTACTAGCTGGTGAAGGTTGGTTCAGACATGACGTTAATGTGTGCACCGTTTTCTCTGCGTCTGCTGTGGTTACAACAAAATGGATTTATCGAAACTGCAATGATCACTTTCCCGACTCCAACGGAGTCGTACCCTAACAGGGTCAGTAATCGTAATGATGCTCGTTAACCACATTTCAATCACTAACGAGTACTCCCGTGACATCCCCAGAATAGTCCGCAGATCTTGCGCGGTCCGCTTTTAGGCGGAAATAGCTGCGTAATCTGTCGGCGGTCCCATCGTCAGTCCGGCATCTGACGGACGGACGGACGGGAATTTTAACCGGGATGTCACTTGATCTTTTGTTTCTTTTGGTCATTGCCTGTCCCGACCACTGTCGGGGGCAAAAGAAAAGGAACGTCAGTCCGCCCGCTAGCGGACAATACCGATATCCTCCAATTGAAATATAGATCGGATTGTGCTTGACTCCACAAGAATAGGCACTGATCCCTGTTAAAGATGCTTTTTAAAAAAGAAATACCCGCCAAACGCTGCTGGCACGAACAGCAAAGTCGAAAGCAGCCACATCCATACCGGATAGGAAAGTCCTGCCATGCTCATCCAGATAAACAGCTGAAGCACGCAGGCAGTTATTACAGGGACTTTCCACGAAGTTCTGCCCTGGATTAAAGTCGTAATGGAACCGGTAATAAAAGCAGAAAACAGCCAGCCGATAAAGATCACCGCGCGGGCTTTACCGGGAACATGCGACAGAAATGCTTTTTGTTCTTCCAGCGTAACAGGAAACGGAACATCAGCCGGGAAAACCGCATAAGCGATCGTACCGCTCAATCCGATGAAGAAAGCTCCGCAGATAATTCCGGCAATAACGGCAATAATGCTTCGCATAATGATTGAAAGTTCCGTTGAAAATAATGTGATGTATGTTTCGGATGCGCTTAACTCCTGTTGTCCTGAAATCTTACTATCCTGCAGTCTTCCTATCCTGAAGTCTTATGTCTTGAAGTCTAATGTCTCCAATCCTACTTCTGCATTTTATCCTTGATCTCCTTCATAAACTCCGAAGCGTATACAAAGTTGATGATTTCCTCGTTGTCGGTCGTGATGATGTCTTTCTTATTTCCCTGCCACCAGTTTTGTCCCTGGTAGATGAAATTGATCGTGTCGCCGATCTCGATCACCGAGTTCATATCGTGGGTGATGACCACAGTTGTAATGTTGTATTCGTAAGTGATCTCGCGGATCAGGCTGTCGATGAGAATGGAAGTCTGGGGATCCAGTCCTGAGTTCGGCTCATCGCAGAACAAATACTTCGGATTCATGGAAATGGCCCTTGCAATAGCGATTCGTTTCTGCATTCCCCCGCTGCATTCGGAAGGAAAGAGCTTGTTTTTCCCAACCAGGTTCACGCGTTCGAGACAGAAATTCGCACGGTCAAGCATTTCCTTCTTCGACATGTTGGTAAACATCGAAAGCGGGAACATCACATTTTGTTCCACCGTCAGTGAATCGAACAAAGCCGATCCCTGGAAAAGCATGCCGATCTCCTTGCGAATGTCTTTTCGTTCCAGTCGGTCCATCTTGCTGAAATCCCGGCCGTCGTAAAGAATCTCTCCCGAATCGACCTCGTGAAGTCCGACAACGCATTTTGCCAGCACCGATTTTCCCTGTCCGGAAGCACCGATGATCAGGTTCACCTTTCCCGTTTCAAAAGTCGTGGAAACGTCTTTGAGCACCTGGTGACTGTTGAAAGCCTTATTGACATGAACGACTTCTATCATTACAACAGGATCATTTGCGTTAAGAGGAAGTTGGCGATCAGTATGGCGATACTGCTGTTTACAACGGCTTGTGTCGATGAGCGGCCTACGTCGAGCGCGCCTCCTTTTGTGTAATAACCCTGGTAGGAAGAAATGGAAACGATTAGGAATCCGAAGACAACCGTTTTGGTCAGTGCATAAACAATGTGGGCAATGCGGAAATCGTAGCGGATCCCAAGCACGTAGTCTTCCGAAGAAAGCAATCCTGAAATAAGCAGTGCGAGCCATCCGCCGATAAGACTGAGCCCGATAGAAAAGATGATGAGAATAGGAAAGAAAATGACAGCCGCCATGATCTTCGGCAGCACAAGGTAGGAAAGCGAATTCACGCCCATGATCTCCAGGGCATCGATCTGCTCCGTAACGCGCATGGTACCGATCTCGGAAGCTACATTGGAACCGATCTTTCCGGCAAGAATAAGCGAAATGATGGTCGGCGAAAACTCGAGAATCGTGCTCGACTGCGTAATGTAACCTACGGTATAGGTCGGAAGCAGCGGATTGCTCATGTTGGACGCTGTCTGCATGGCAATTACCCCACCCATGAACGCAGACATCAATGCCACGATCGGAATGGATTTAATACCTATAAGCTCGAGCTCCTCAAATAAACGAATGCGGAAAATCCTCCACTTATCGGGCCTTGAGAACACGATCCAGAGCATTGCTCCGTATTTACCGATACTGCTGATCACTGTCATGAGCCGATAAAGTTAATGGAATTATCCGTTTTCGGTAACCGATTGAATATAAAAAGCAATCCGCGCAATCGGCATGATCAGTTGATTAACAACAAAAAAATCGGTATCATTGTAAGAGGTCTTTTCCAAAGCGCTCAACAGAAGAAGTGTCTCGTCCTGAAATAGCTATACACAAAAACACTGTGTATGGAAAAAGGAGAAATATCGAGAATTGGCAAGCGCTATTCCCTCAAAATTATTCTTGAAGCGG
>Ga0247810_10001596_pt1 | contig 13940 bp, 10 predicted proteins | sample UWRJL119311C1_FD_179918 | JGI IMG/M metagenome (GOLD analysis project Ga0247810, IMG submission 179918) | Plant litter microbial communities from Arlington Agricultural Research Station in Wisconsin, United States - UWRJ-L119-311C-1 | ecosystem: Environmental > Terrestrial > Plant litter >...
TGAAATTCACAATGATCTACCCAAATATTGGTTGCTTCAGAGGTCAGGTTATCGCGTCCGTCGACATCATAAGATCCTGGACCTTCAAATATTAGGTTTCGTATAATAATATTATTAGAACCTGGTTTTAGACTAAGGATTCCAGAACCCGAGGCTGTTTGCTCGTTATTGACTAATCTCGCTCCGGGCAGTCCTATAATGGTTTTATCATTCACCAATACACTGGTGTAATTGCAAATAATAGTTCCGGAAATTAAAATTACTTGTGGTGTCGTTACTTTTAGTTTTGCTGTTAAATCTGCGTACGTGCTAACTGTTACGGGAGCAGTACTGCCTCCTCCGGTTGCTGCGGCTCCAAAGCCTTCGGGTGCTGCTAAATAATAATTCTGGGCAGAGAGTGTAGTGAGACTCAGCAGCAGCAATGCTGCGTAAAAATTCTTTTTCATTTGAAGTTATTTAAGGTTTGTGGTTTTGTTAGGAAAGTTTAATGTAATCGATTACACAAATCTAAATTAAAAAACAATACTTTGATTTTTTTTACTAAAAAAATTGCAGCCGCTTTTTTAATCAAATTAAAAAATAAGGAGTAACTTCCTTAAAATATCTTTTTGGATTAAGAAAATTCATGCTAAATACATACATTTGAGAGATGATTACTTTAAAACATTACTATGGGAAAATTTGAAGAGGAGGCATCCAGATCTCTTTTGGATAAAAATTTAATTACAGAAAATCAATATCAGGAAATTACAACCTACCGCAATTTGAATATTTTCTCTTTAAACGCAGAGCTCAAACTATTCTTGTATTTGTCAGTTTTGCTTTTTACTTCGGGAATCGGAATTATAATTTATGAAAACATTGATACTATTGGCCATATTGCGATACTTTCGATATTGCTGATTGTAATTGGAGTATGTTTTTATTTTTGTTTTAAAAACTCAAAAGGCTTTCAAAAATCACAAGCAGTGTTTGATAATCCGGTTTTAGACTATTTGGTTTTAGCGGCCAATATTTTAACCTGCATTTTTATCGGATATTTACAATTTCAATATGAAACTTTTGGGACACATTACGGGTTAGCAACCTTAGTTCCAACGCTTGTAAGTTTCTTTTGTGCTTATTATTTTGATAATAAAAGTGTGTTAACCATTGCTGTTACTGGTTTGGCCGCATATGTTGGGTTTTCCGTAACGCCACAGGATGTATTCAACCACAATAGTGCATTATATGCCAGTCAAAGTTTAAGTTATTCGGCGATTATGCTGGGAGTTTTACTTATTTTATGGACAATTTACAGCTTCAAAATCAATTTAAAAACTCATTTTGCATTGGTTTACTTAACTTTTGCATTGCATATCATTAGTGTTGCCTCAATAAGTAATATGTATGATTACGAATTAATTTGGTTATTTTTTGCGGCTATTTTGGCAGTATCATCGGTTTACTTTTATAAAATCAGTCATCAATTAAAATCGATTTCATTGTACGTTTTTATGATTATTTACGCGTATGCCGGTTTGAATATTTTTATATTCAGAATTTTCGAAAAAATAGATTTCTCCAATCTTTGGGAGATTTTCATCGTATTGCTGCCTGTATATTTCGTCGGTTCAATTGTATTGTTTATAAAACTGATTAAAAACTTCAATAAAGAAATAGCCTAATGATACTACACGATAAAAATTTATTAGATAATCTGGCTTTAACTTCAGAAGCAGAATCGCTGCAAAATGCTGGTTTTATTAATAAAGAACAGCGAAATCTGATTCGAAAAGAACTGCCGTCTTTTAAAATTCAAAATAATATTTTAGTACGGATTGGGTTCTTTTTACTTGGGGCATTTTTGTATTTGTCCATTTGCGGCGTTATTGCTTTAATAGGCTTAACATCTTCTTCTTCTGAAAGAATATTTTTTGAAATGTGCTGTTATCTCTTTGCCGCAGTAGGAATTGCAGGGGCAGAGTTTTTAGTAATTCAAAAATATTACAGGCATGGTTTAGACGATGCTTTTATTTTAGGAATATTGCTGAATGTGGGTATTGCCGTCGGAATCTCAACAGAACATCACGAAACGCCCTTAATTCCTGCCGTTTTTGTTGCAATTGCATCATTTTTAACCTACAGAAGATATTTGCATTTAGTATCGATGCTTGTTTTTTGCTTAGCATCTTCGGCAGTTTTATTTTTTGGATTGATTGAAATTGGCGATATCGGAAAAACGATCCTGCCATTTGCGGCGATGTTAATTGCCGGAGGATTTTACTTTTTAACTAAGAGAAGCCTTAAAAATCTCACTGAAGTTTATTATTTCAACGGACTTTTACTGATCAACAGTTACTGTTTGATTTTGTTTTATCTATCTTGTAATTATCTGATAGTGCGAGAACTTTCATCGGAACTTTTGGGATTTGATATTCTTCCCGGACAGGATATTCCTTTTGCATTTTTCTTTCACGCCTTTACCATAATTATTCCCATTGTTTATTTGGTTCAGGCTCTAAAAACAAAAGACAGAATCATGCTTTGGGTCAGCTTTGCGTCAATCGCATTTTCTATATACACGATTAGATTTTATCACTCCATTCTGCCTATAGAAGCAGCTCTGACGTTGGGCGGATTAGTTTTATTCGCCATTACTTATTTTTCAATAAAAAAATTAAAAAATAATGAAACCGGACTCACCTTTAAGCCGGACAGAATCAATAATTCAAATTCTTTGCTTAACGCCGAAGCTTTGATTGTAGCCTCAACCTTTGGATTAAAACCAGAAGTAAAACCGGCAGATTCTCCAATGGATTTTGGCGGAGGAGGGTTCAGCGGAGGAGGCTCGAACGGAAGTTTTTAGTTTTGTAAAATGTATTTTGCAAAGTAAATGATAAGTACAAAAAAACGCTGCATCAATAATGCAGCGTTTTTTTAATCAAGATATTGCTCGTATTCTTCTATTTTAATGCGTAATCGATTTTCCAGATATTGATTTCCGCCTTTTAATTTTTCTAAGATAATTTGGGCTTCTTCCCTGTATTTTCTTCTTTTAAGGTCGTTCCAGCTTATAGGTGGTTTTTGCAGGTTTGTAATTCTATCTGCTAACTTTACAGCCCAAATTTCTTTCTTTTGTTTCGAAATTCTTTCAAGACTATCCAGCATTCTTTCTTCCTTGGGTAAATTCTCATTCTTAGTTAAAGCGGCAACTCCTTCGGCGATTTCACGTCCAAATTCTACCTCCAATTCCTGGAATGTCGTATTTGTATCTTCCAATGTATCATGCAATAAAGCAGTCTGGGCGGCATAATCGAGATCAAATTCAGATGTATTGTCCGACGCAATTAAAATTTCCATCGCAACATTACTTAAATGAATAACATACGGAAGGTTGGAATCTTTTATGGTTTGATTTATTTCTAAATGTTTGGTCGCAGCAAAAATAATCGCTTTCTGGTAATTCGTTTGAACATCTATTAAATCCTTTTTCTGCATCGCTTAAACTTTACTTTTCAAAGCTTCTGCATCAATATCGCTGTGAGAAACATTATAAACGGCTTTTCCATTTTTAATTAAAATCAACTGCGGCGATTCATGATAGACACCAAATCTGCTTGCAATTTCGTTCGAAATATCACGATGAGCGATTAGGTCTAAAAAATAAGCATCCACAACATTTTCCAACTCAAATTCTCTTTCAAATTGTTTCAAAGCCATACGGCTGATACTGCATCTTGTGCTGTGTTTAAAAATCACAACAGGTTTTTCCTGAGATATTGCTTCGATTTCCATTAATTGAACAATATCTGTTAATTCTGTCCAGTTGATGTTATTTTTTGGAGCATCTGAATTATCAGAACTTCCAAAGATTGAATTTAAAAAACTCATATTTTGACGTGTTTTATGACTTTTTGACATCTTAACCTGATAAAAATCATATTAAAAACGCCATTTTGTCTTTATTTTTACTATGGAATATAATTTGAATATTCACAGCAAAGTTAGATCATTTCAGTTAAAAATTTAATTCAATAAATTGTAATTTTAATGGTATCGAATAATTTAAACTAATAAATCAAACCTAAATCGTATAAATATGAACATAAATAAATTTACAATTAAATCGCAGGAAGCCATTCAGCTCTCGCAGCAATTGGCTCAGAGAAACGGACAGCAGCAAATAGAAAACGAACACATTTTTAAGGCCATTTTTGAGGTCGATGAAAATGTTGCGCCTTTTATTCTGAAAAAACTAAATGTGAATGTTCCGTTGTTTTTGCAGATTTTAGACAGTACAATACAAAGTTTTCCGAAAGTTTCGGGAGGCGATATCATTCTTTCACGAGATGCCAATAAAGCATTGAATGAAGCTGAGATTATTGCCCAGAAAATGAACGATGAATATGTTTCTATCGAACACTTGATTCTGGCTATTTTTGATTCTAAAAGTAAAGTTTCGCAGATTTTAAAGGATCAGGGTGTTACCGGAAAAGGACTTAAAGCAGCAATTGAAGAACTTCGAAAAGGAGAAAGAGTAACATCAGCTTCAGCAGAGGAAACTTATAATTCGTTAAACAAATACGCTAAGAATTTAAACGAATTAGCGAGAACCGGAAAACTGGATCCCGTTATTGGCCGTGATGAAGAAATTCGTCGTGTCTTACAGATTTTAACCCGAAGAACAAAAAACAACCCAATGCTAGTGGGAGAACCCGGAGTAGGTAAAACAGCTATTGCAGAAGGTTTAGCACATAGAATTGTAGATGGCGATGTACCTGAAAACCTAAAAGATAAAATCGTTTTTTCTTTAGATATGGGAGCTTTGATTGCCGGAGCAAAATTTAAAGGAGAATTTGAAGAGCGCTTAAAATCAGTAGTAAAAGAGGTTACTGCTGCCGAAGGAGATATTGTTTTGTTTATTGACGAAATTCACACGCTTGTAGGCGCGGGTGGAGGAGAAGGCGCAATGGATGCGGCAAATATCCTTAAGCCAGCTTTGGCCCGTGGTGAATTAAGAGCCATTGGAGCCACAACTTTAGATGAATATCAGAAATATTTTGAAAAAGACAAAGCACTGGAAAGACGTTTTCAAAAGGTTTTAATCGACGAACCGGATACAGAAAGTGCTATTTCGATTCTTCGTGGTATTAAGGAGAAATACGAAACACACCATAAAGTTCAGATAAAAGATGAAGCGATTATTGCGGCGGTTGAACTTTCGCAGCGCTATATTACAAATCGTTTTTTACCAGACAAAGCGATCGATTTGATGGATGAGGCAGCTTCTAAACTGCGAATGGAAATCAATTCTAAACCAGAAGAATTAGATGTTTTAGATCGTAAAATAATGCAGCTGGAAATCGAAATTGAAGCCATAAAACGCGAGAAAGAAGAAAGTAAACTGAAAATTCTCCGCATGGATTTGGCGAATCTGAAAGAAGAGCGCAACGAAATTTATGCAAAATGGAAATCAGAAAAAGATGTTGTTGACGGAATTCAGGCTGTAAAAACAGAAATTGAAGATTTTAAATACGAAGCAGAACGCGCAGAACGTGACGGTGATTACGGAAAAGTAGCTGAAATTCGTTACGGAAAAATAAAAGAAGCACAGGTACGTTTAGACGTTTTACTGAAACAATTGCAGGAATACCAATCAGGGAATTCCCTGATTAAGGAAGAAGTGACCAGAGAAGATATCGCAGAAGTGGTAGCAAAATGGACAGGAATTCCGCTAATGAAAATGCTTCAGACTGAAAGAGAAAAACTGCTGCACCTTGAAGATGAATTACACAAACGTGTAGTAGGGCAGGAAGAAGCTATTGAGGCCGTAAGCGACGCCGTTCGCAGAAGCCGTGCTGGTTTGCAGGATATGAAAAAACCAGTTGGGACATTCTTATTTCTCGGAACTACCGGAGTGGGAAAAACGGAGCTGGCAAAAGCCTTGGCTGAATATCTTTTTGACGATGAAAATGCCATGACAAGAATTGATATGAGCGAATACCAGGAACGCCACAGTGTGAGCCGTTTGGTGGGTGCGCCTCCGGGATATGTAGGGTACGATGAAGGCGGGCAATTGACAGAAGCCGTTCGTAGAAAACCATATTCTGTTATTTTGTTAGACGAGATCGAAAAAGCACATCCCGACACTTTCAATATTTTATTGCAGGTTCTTGATGAAGGCCGTTTGACAGATAACAAAGGACGCCTGGCTGATTTCAAGAACACGATTATCATCATGACATCCAATATGGGAAGTCAGATCATACAAGAAAAATTCGAGAATTTAAAAGGCGGTATAGAAGCGGCTACAGAAGCGGCAAAAACCGAAGTTTTAGGATTATTGAAACAAACCGTGCGTCCGGAATTTATAAATCGTATCGACGAAATTGTAATGTTTACGCCTTTAACGGTCGATAATATTTCGAGAATTGTCAGTTTACAACTGAAGAGCGTAACAAAAATGCTGGCGCTTCAAGGTATTGCAATGGATGCAACTCCGGAGGCGATCAAGTATTTATCAGACAAAGGTTACGATCCTCAATTTGGCGCAAGGCCTGTAAAACGTGTGGTGCAGAGAGAAGTGCTGAATCAATTGTCAAAAGAGATTCTGGCAGGCAAAATAGCGACAGACAGCATCATATTATTAGACGCTTTTGATGGGCAGCTGGTTTTTAGAAACCAAACAGAGCCCGTACTATAAATTAGGTTTTTATTTTTTTGAGGAAAAAACACCAACAGCAATGTTGGTGTTTTTTTTTATCCGTAAATAATGCAGCTTTTTTTAAAAGTAATATAAAATCAAATCTCAATTTAATTTGCAAATTTACATTACATTTAAATAATCAATCAATAACATAAAAAACTAAACATTATGAATAATATTTTTAGAGGATTAATCGCGGGTTACGGTGCAAAAAAATTAGGTGGAGGATGCTTTGGTACAATCCTGGTTTTTGTAATTATCTGGGTACTTTTAGGGCAGTGCAGCTAAATTTAATTTCTAATTTTGCTGAAAGAGATTCAATAAAAAAGTGTTAGATTCGCAAAAATAAACACGTAAACAAATTATAATGGCGTCAGGTTTTTTCGTACTATTAGATGATATCGCAGCAATAATGGATGATGTTGCAGTAATGAGCAAAGTGGCTGCAAAAAAAACAGCAGGAATTTTGGGAGACGATTTGGCGGTTAATGCCGAAAAAGCTTCGGGATTTGCTTCATCGAGAGAACTTCCGGTACTTTGGGCTATAAGCAAAGGATCGCTTCTTAATAAAATAATTATTTTGCCAATAGCATTTTTATTAAGTGCATTTCTGCCTGTTGCAATCATAATAATTTTGGTACTTGGCGGCCTTTTCCTTGCTTACGAAGGCGCTGAAAAAATCTACGAATTCGTATTCCCTCATGAACATGAAGAATCAGAAGGAATAACCAATGAGGTTTTGACAGAAGAACAAATCTTAGAAGCTGAAAAAGGAAAAATAAAATCAGCCATAGTAACTGATTTTATATTATCTGTCGAAATCGTAATTATTGCTTTAGGAACCGTAATCGGAAAACCTATTTCGCAGCAGATCATCGTAACTTCCATCATTGCCTTAATTGCAACAATTGGTGTTTACGGTATTGTCGCCCTTATTGTTAGAATGGATGAAGCGGGATACAAGCTTATTAAATTTAGTAAAAGAGAAAAAAGTATCTCAAAATTTATTGGTAATATCCTGGTAAAAGCACTCCCTCTGGTAATCAAGAGTTTAACAGTAATTGGTACAATCGCTTTAATTCTAGTGGCGGGCGGTATCTTCGTGCATTATATTCCGTTTATCCATCATTATGTCGAAGGAATTAATATTCCGGCGATCGTAAAAGAATTTGTAATCGGACTTGCACTAGGATTAGTGGTTTTAGCAATTGTAAATCTTTTCAAAAAAATATTTAAAAAGAAACAAGCAGCACTTTAAAATTCTACAACAAAATATAAGTAAGAACATCAGTCGAAAGGCTGGTGTTTTTTTTTGAAGCAGTAAAATTGTTTTCAAAATACCAATTGTCCCGCTATCCACTATATCTTTTGCCTGCTAAAGGAGCAGTCAAAAGGATGCCGTTCCTATCGGGGCTAAGCCAGAAATTTTAATTTTTATATGAAATTACAGTCGTTGCGGTAGATTTTTGTTATAAATAAGTTTTTGTCTTTCAGTAGTTTAATAATTTGTTTTCAGAATTAACAATTAATACAAGCAACCATTGCTGCAAATAATCATCTTCATAGTAATTAACAATTAATTATTATTTTATATGAAAAGTTTTAGATTAAAATCAGTTTTAGTAGTATTATTTTTAGCAGCAGCATTTGTATCATGCGACAACGACAACGATGACAAAACAGATAATCCTACTATAAAACCCGCATTTGTTACAGAAATTAAAGGTCCTGCAACCGGAAAAGTAAATGACGAACTAAGTTATGAGGTAACTTTTGCAGTAGATAATGGCTGTGGACAATTCAGTAAAATTAGCGACGTAACCATTGGAGCAGTTAAAGGATTACAAGTTGAAGCAGCCTATTCATCAGGTCCGTGTACGCAGGCAATTGAGTATAAAAAAACGGTGTACAAATTTAAATCGGCAGCAAAAGGAACTTTCGAAATTAAATTCAAAAAATCAGAAACAGAATTCCTAACTCAAAAAGTGGTTATTGACTAGTTCTGTTTTTAGCTGATAATTTTAGGTTAGAAACCATTTTGCAAAAGTTTAAGTAATTAAATTGATGTAAGATGGTTTCTTTGTATTTTGGATCAATATAAGCTAAAGATCAATAAAAAGACATAATACAAAACCACAATTATAAAAAGAGCTCGTCAAGCTCTTTTTTTTATTTTCACAAGAAAACCACACTTTGAAATCCCTCTAAAAATTACTATTTTTGCACTCTAAATTTTATGTCATGCCGAAAAGAAAATATAAAATAGCCGTTGTACAGTTAAACCTGAACGACGTAGCCGAAAATAATTTAAAAAAATGTATCAGCTGGGTAAAAGATGCAGCCAATAAAGGCGCAGAAGTGATCTTGCTTCCGGAATTATACAGCAGTCACTATTTCTGCCAGAGCGAAGATGTAGATAATTTTGCTTTAGCAGAACCACTTTACAGCACTTCGTTTATTGCTTTCAGCGAATTGGCAAAAGAATTGGGAGTTGTTATTATCGTTCCGTTCTTCGAAAAAAGAATGGCTGGAATTTACCATAACAGCGCTTACATTATCGATACTGACGGAACAGAAGCAGGTTTATACCGCAAAATGCACATTCCGGATGATCCTCATTTTTATGAAAAATTTTATTTCACGCCCGGTGACTTAGGTTTTAAGGCAATTGAAACTAAAAAAGGAAAAATTGGAACTCTTATCTGCTGGGATCAATGGTATCCGGAAGCAGCGAGAATTACCGCTTTAAAAGGTGCTGAAGTGTTGTTTTATCCAACAGCAATTGGATGGCATCCCAAAGAAAAAGAACAATACGGAGAAAATCAATACGGTGCCTGGATGAACGTTATGAAAGGCCACGCTGTTGCAAATGGAGTTTTTGTTGCGGCAGCTAATAGAATTGGTTTAGAAAAATACATTGAAGGAACAGAAGGAATTCAGTTTTGGGGAGCTTCGTTTATTGCTGGTCCGCAAGGAGAAATTTTAGCACAGGCTTCTCACGATCAGGAAGAAATTCTTATTGCCGAAGTTGATTTGGATTTACAGGAAAATGTACGTCAGAACTGGCCGTTTTTCAGAGACAGAAGAATCGATGCTTTTGGGGATATTACAAAAAGAGCGATCGACTAATTATTTCGATTTATAAAAAACAAAAAAGGGGACAAATCTATTTTGTCCCCTTTTTTGTTTTCTGATGTAAATAAAAAAGGGCTGTATCATTAGATACAGCCCTTTTACTTATATAGTATAAGATTAGTTTACTTTAAAAGTAACTCTTCTTACGATTTGACGAGCTTCTTTTGAATTTTTGTTCACAGAAGTATCTTCTCCATTACCTGATACGCTTAATCTTGAAGCATCAATTCCTGCATTGATTACAACATTTTTAACCGCTTCAGCTCTTTTTTGAGAAAGTGTCTGGTTGTAGCTTGAGTTTCCAATTTCGTCAGCATATCCTATGATAGAAGCAGATTTAGATGGATTGTTTTTCAAATATTTCACTAAGAAATCTACACCTGATAACGAAGCATTTGTTGGTTTTGTAGAGTTAAAATCGAAGTAAACATTTACATATCCTCCGTTAATTAATTCTTCAACAGTACTGTTTGTTGCTCCTTTTCCGTTTTGACCGTAAGTTTTGTCTAAGTAGCTTTCTAATTCATCCGGCACACCATTTTGATTTGTATCTATAGACTGTCCTTTAGTATTAACTGCAACTCCTGCGATAGAATTTGGCTCTAAATCGTACAAATCAGCAACACCATCTTTATCAGTATCTAATAAACCAGTTTCGATCAATGCAACTCTTTGCTCTAACTCATCATATCTGTCTTCTTCACCAACCCAGTCAGCATGTTTTTCGTTTTTACCTAAGTAAAAAGTTAAACCTACAGAAGCATTTAATAATACTCCGTCAAAAGCACGAGGTTGTGCAGCTCCCATTCCGTCAAAGTTCCAGTTTTGTCTTCCATTAACGATTCCGGTAAGGTCTCCAGTTAATGCAACGCTGTTACTTAATCTAATTTGTCCTGTCAATCCTAAGATTCCGTGACCTACATAATCTTGTCCGCCATAACCAGTTTCAGTACTAAGTTGACCTACACCAACACCACCATGCGCTAAAATACCGATAGTATTTGTCCAAGTCTCAAAGTTTAAAGCTCTACCAAGGTTGATAACCCCTTGTAAACTTGTTCTAACATATCTGCTTTCAAAAGGAGCAGTGTCATCGCGTTCTTGAAATTGATCGTACCCTACATCTAATTTTACACCAAATTTAGGACTAAACATATATCTAACACCTAAATCAGCATGAAACGGATTTAAAGTCGCAGTTGAGTAACCTGGAGTCATTGATCTTAGTGGTTTGTTCACACCTCCATTTAGTTCGATAGACCATTTATCATATGCAGGTTTTTCAACAGAAGGCTGAGTAGACATAGTTGTCATATTTTGTGCCCCTGCTGCAAGGGATAAAAGTAGTAAGGATACAGAAGCTAATTTCTTTTTCATGATATTCAATTTTAGTTTGGTTTTTTATTTTTAAACTCAGTACAAACTTAGAATATCAGATTCGAAATTGTGTTGCATAGATTTACAGTCGAGTTATATAATTCCCATCTTTTTCAATATAATTGTGTAAAAAAATCAAAGAAATCCTCATTTGAATAAAAAGCAAAAGGACGAAAAAGTTAATTTTCGTCCTTATTTTTGTCATTTTTAAATTGAAACTTACTTCAAATCAGGCTGATATATTTTTACAGTTCCGTCGCCTTCGCTGCTTACAACCAAAAGACTTCTTTTTGTCGGACTTTTAGAAGCTGGAATAAAAAGAATGCCTTCCGGAGCATCTCCAGTCTTAACTGTTTGCAGATATTGAGGAGATGCTGGGTTAGTAACATCATAAGTCATGAAAGCATCTGATCTTTCTAAACCTACAAACAATATATTTTGATTTCCCATTTTTGCAGCATATACCGCTTCAGGTTCAGAACCTTTATCATCGCTTCGTTTGTCATCATAAGTGCCAAGTTCCTGCGTTTTTTTATCAACATCATTTTTGCTGTCATAAACGATTTTTCCGGTATTTCCATTCCATATAGAAAAAGAACGTGCACCAAAACTTATCATTTCGTCTAAATCTCCATCGCCGTCAGTGTCGCCCATATCAGCAATAAGATTTAATCTTCCTAAATTAGCATCTAACTTTAGCGTAGCGGCATCAGGAAACACCGTTGCATCAAGTTTCATGCTTTTCATACGCTTAATATCTGTATTCGCTGTATATTCTCTCGCATCTCCTTCATTAGCGGTTACAAAATAAGGAACATTATTAGAAGAAAAATGGCTGATAGCATCAGGCATAAACATTCCTTTTACCTTCCATGTATTAAAAGCAATTTTATCGTCGCTATCGCTTACATCAATCGCGTTTTCTGCAGTATTAAAATCTTTAAATCCTAACGGATAAATAGCGGTAATGGTTTTAGAAGCGATATCGACTTTTGCAACTCCATTATTTTCCTGTAGAGTAACCCATGCCGTTTTAGAATCATCTGAAATTGTTACATATTCTGGTTCGACATCCTGAGCGAAGCTTTTTGCAAAACTTGAAATTCTAAAGCCATCTTTTTTTAAAGCCGCTGCCTGACCGCTGAAAGAAGCGAAATCTAAAGTAGTAGCCGTATAATTATTGGTTACTTCGATAATCGAAATGGTTCCGTTTGGATCTTGCGAATAATCCGTATTTGGTTCGCCTTCGTTCGCTGTCATAATATATTTTCCGTCAGGCGAAAAAGTAATCATATCTGGCAATGCACCAACCGTAACTTGCTTGATTAAGCTGTAATCACTCGTATTAAAAATAACAACTTTTCCGTTTCCTTGTTTATTTATTGTAGATTCTAAAGCAACAGCTAATTTTCCATCATAAACCGCCACACTATTTGAAGCACCTTCGTAAGAAGTTAAATCGATTTTACCAATTTTTGATGGTTTTGAAGGGTCAGATAAATCAATTACATCAATTTGGTTGGTACCACTATTATTTACTGTAAAAAGTTTTTTTGTTTTTTCGCAATAAGCAGAAATTTCCGCAGCACCTTCTCCACCAATGGTGATTGAAGCAATTTCTTTAAATGATGCAGGATTTTCGTTTACAAGAACTTCAGGCTCGTTGTTCGAATTTTCATCGTTATTACAGCTAGCCATAATAAATAAGGCCGTTAATAATGAGATGCTTAATTTTTTCATTTGTTAGTTTTTTTAGTTCCGCCAAAAGTAATTCTCAAGACGCAGCTGCATATTAAGGCTTCATTATTTAATCTTTAACTTATTTTTTTGAGCAAAACGGGCATAAATATGCAGTTGAAGCGAATCATGCTATTTTATAATCCTTCTGAATGATTATCTTTGTACTCTTTAATTTAGAAACTTTTTTATGACAGCAAATAATAGAAGATTTCCGGCAGAATGGGAAAAACAACAAGGAATCGTTTTGTGTTTTCCGCATAATGGAAACGATTGGCCGGGAAAATATGAAGCAGTACAGTGGGCTTTTGTTGAATTTATTAAAAAAGTGGCCAATTTTGAAACCGTTTTTTTGGTCGTAGCCGATGAAAAACTAAAAGAAAAAGTGGCAGAAATGTTAGAAAGAGCACGCGTAAATATGGCAAATGTTTCTTTCATCATTCATAAAACAAACAGAAGCTGGATGCGTGATTCGGGACCTATTATTGTAAAAAATGGTTCAAAAAGAGAAGCGCTGAATTTTAATTTTAACGGATGGGCAAAATACAAAAACTATCAACTGGATAAATTTGTTCCGGGTAAAATTGCTGAATTTATTGATGTTCCGTTAACACAGGTAACCTACAAAGGAAAACCGGTAATTGTTGAAGGCGGAGCCATTGACGTAAACGGAAGAGGAACGTTATTAACTTCTGAAGAATGTTTAATGCATCCGTCAATTCAGGTTAGAAATGCAGGTTTTACCAAAGAAGATTACGAAGCGGTTTTTAAAGAATATCTGGGAGTTACAAACGTAATCTGGCTTGGAGATGGAATAGAAGGTGATGATACGCACGGACATATCGACGATTTATGCCGATTTGTAAATGAAGATACGATTGTAACAATTGTTGAAACAGATAAAAATGATGCCAATTACAAGCCATTGCAAGACAACTTAAAACGTTTGCAAAATGCGAAGTTAGAAGACGGAAAATCGCCGGTAATTGTAGCATTGCCAATG
>Ga0247810_10001597_pt1 | contig 13935 bp, 14 predicted proteins | sample UWRJL119311C1_FD_179918 | JGI IMG/M metagenome (GOLD analysis project Ga0247810, IMG submission 179918) | Plant litter microbial communities from Arlington Agricultural Research Station in Wisconsin, United States - UWRJ-L119-311C-1 | ecosystem: Environmental > Terrestrial > Plant litter >...
CGACTCGTCTACAAGGAGGCGGCCGCGCAGATCCACCCCGACCTGCAGCCGGTCGGCTACAAGATCCTCAGCTCGATCGTGCGCCTGGGGGAGACGAACGCCTCGGCGCTCGCGATCGCCCTCGAGACGGACAAGAGCATCGTCAGCCGCCAGCTGCGTACGCTCGAGGAGGCCGGGCTGATCTCCATCCGCGTCGACCCGGCCGACGCTCGGGCGCGGGTGCTCGCCCCGACCACCGAGGCGGTCGAGAAGGTCGGCGCGGCCCGGGCCCGCCAGCAGGAGCGCCTCCGCGGCCTGCTGGCCAGTCGGCCCGAGGACGAGGTGCGCGTCTTCGCGGGGATCCTGCGGCTGATCAGCGCGGGGTGATCTCACCCGGGCGAATCCCCAGCTAACGATGTATCGTTAGATATCGTCCACAACCCCGGGAGGCTCTCCATGCACTCGTCCGCACACACCGGTTTCGACCTGCGCGAGGCCTTCGACGGCCTGCGCGACGCCTTCGTCCCGCGTCCCCCGTCCCGCATGGGTCGCGGCGACGTCCGCACGGCGGTCCTCGCCGCGCTGGCGACCGAGCCGATGCACGGCTACCAGGTCATCCAGGCGATCGAGGCCCGCACCGGCGGTGCGTGGAAGCCGAGCGCCGGCTCCGTCTATCCCACCCTCCAGCTGCTGGCCGACGAGGGCCTCGTCGTCTCCGAACAGGTCGGCGAGCGCAAGGTCTACTCGTTGACCGAGGCGGGGCGTGCCGCCGCCGAGGAGGCCACGCACCCGTGGGACCAGAGCGACACCCGCGAGAAGGTCGAGCAGCGCGCCGCCCTGCCGAAGGCCGGTGCGAAGCTGGCCCAGGCCATGGGGCAGGTCGCCCACAGCGCCAACACCGAGCAGACCGAGCGCGCCGTCGCCATCGTCGATGAGGCGCGGCGCAAGCTCTACGCGATCCTCGCCGAGGGATGAGCGACCCCGCTCCCGTCGTCCCGCCCGCGCTTCGAGCGCGCTATCGCCGCATCATGCGGTTCGCCGCGAGGGCGATGGTGCAGGCGTGGTGGTTCGAACTGGTGCTGCCGCGATTCGGCCTGCGCGCCTTCGCCGCACGTGGGCGGGTGCGGCGGCTGCAGCGATTGGCTCGGCGGTTCCACGGGCTCGCCCTCGATCTCGGCGGTCTGATGATCAAGGTCGGCCAGTTCCTCTCGTCGCGCCTCGACGTCCTCCCTCCGGAGATCACCCGGGAACTCGAGGGCCTGCAGGACGAGGTCGCCCCGGAGGACTTCGCAGCCGTGCGACGGCAGACGGAGGCCGAGCTCGGTATGCGGCTCGAGGAGGCCTTCGTCCACTTCGAGGCGACGCCCATCGCCGCCGCGTCCCTCGGTCAGGCGCACCGGGCACGCCTGTCGCCCGCGATCGCCGCCGACCTCGGCTTCGAGGACGTGGTGGTGAAGATCCAGCGTCCCGGAATCCAGGACGTGGTCGCCGTCGACCTGGTCGCCCTCCGCCGTGTCGCCCGCTGGCTGTCCCGGGTCCGGATCGTCTCCTCCCGGGCCGATGCCCCCGCGCTCGTCGAGGAGTTCGCGGCGACCAGCCTGCAGGAGATCGACTACCTCAACGAGGCCGCCAATGCCGTGCGCTTCGCCGAGGACTTCGCGGACGACCCGCGGGTGGCCGCCCCGGTGGTCGTCTGGGATCGCAGCGCTCTCCGCGTCCTCACGCTCTCCGACGTGAGCGCGATCAAGATCACCGACGTCGCGGCCCTCGCGGCCGCGGGCATCGACCCGGTCGATGTGGCCAACGAGTTGGCCCGGGTGACGTTCCAGCAGATCTTCGTCACCGGCTTCTTCCACGCCGACCCCCACCCCGGCAACATCTTCGTCACACCGACGGCCGACGGCTCCTGGACGCTGACCTTCATCGACTTCGGCATGATGGGCGAGATCTCCGACGGCCTCCGCTCGGGGCTCCGCGAGTTCATTCTCGCCGCGGTCGCCCGCGACGGACGTGCGCTCGTGACGGCCCTCGAGCGGGTCGGGGTGCTGCTGAACACGGCTGACACGGACGAGCTCGAGCGGGTGATGGCGGCGCTGTTCGACCGCTTCGGCGGTATGGGGGTGGCCGAACTCGCGGCGATCGACGAGCGGGAGCTGGAGGCCTTCGCCCGCCAGTTCGGCGAGACGATGCGCGCGATGCCCTTCCAGTTCCCGGAGAGCTTCCTCCTCCTCATCCGCACCATCTCGCTGATCTCCGGCGTGACCAGCGCGCTCAACCGCTCCTTCAACATGTGGGATGCGATCGACCCCTTCGCGCGCACCGTGCTGACGGGTTCGGGGGAGGGCTTCGCCCGGGACCTGGGGCAGCGCGCGCTCGACTACGTCACCACGATGGCTCGCCTGCCGCGTCGGATCGACGACGTGATCACCCGGATCGACAGCGGGCGTCTTGCGGTACGCACGCCGGAGCTCGACGTGCGTCTCCGATCCATCGACCGCTCGATCGGGCGCATGGCGTCGGCGATCGTGTTCGCGGCGCTGCTGTTCGCCGGGGTGCTGACGCGCCCGACGGACGAGGTGCTGGGGTGGGTGTTGATGGCGGCTTCCGTCCCGCCGCTGCTGCATGTGATGGCGACCTTCCGGAGGCGCTGAGCCGACCCCCTTGACGGCCTACTTGTTTTTTGCAAGTATCGACGCACGCCAACAAAGGAGTGCATCATGGCCCAGCTCTTCGTCAACCTGCCCGTCACCGATCTGGATCGCGCCAAGGCGTTCTACGAGGCGCTCGGGTTCCACATCAACCCGCTGTTCACCGATCACAACGCGGCCTGCGTCGTCGTCGAGGACGGCCACAGCTACTTCATGATCCTCGTCCGCGAGTTCTTCCAGACCTTCACCGACCTGCCCATCGGCGACAACGCGGTCAACCCCGCCGTCGCGACGGCCGTCTTCTTCGACACCCGCGAGGAGGTCGACGCCGCAGCGACCAACGGTCTCGCCGCCGGCGGAACCGAGGCGCGCCCCGCCACCGACTACGGCTTCATGTACCAGCGCCAGCTCAGCGACCCCGACGGCAACCTGCTCGAATTCGGCTGGATGGACCCGCAGGCCGCCGAGCAGGGCCCGCCCGCCGACGCCGAACCGCAGGCCTAGCCGGCGTGGCCGCCCGCGACTACGGCCAGTACTCGGGGGTCACGCGGGCCCTCGAGCTGGTCGGCGAGCGCTGGGCGATGCTTATCGTGCGCGACCTGCTGGTCGGGCCGCGACGGTACGGGGAGCTCGCCTCGGGGCTCCACCGCATCCCGAGCAACATCCTCGCTGCACGCCTCAAGGAGCTGCAGGCGGCCGGCGTCATCCGCCGGGCGCCCCGATCCCGGGTCATCGTCTACGAGCTGACCCCCTACGGGCGCGAGCTCGAGCCGGTCGTGCTCGCCCTCGGGGCGTGGGGTTTCAAGGCGCTCGACGATCCGCGGGACGAACAGCTGGTGACACCGGAGTCGATGACCATGGACCTGAGGACGGCGTTCCGCCCGCTCGTGGCGGCCGCGCTCCCGGCGACCGCGTACGCGGCGCACCTCGGATCCTCCGAACTCCTCATCCGGGTCGACGGCGCCGCGCTCGATGTCAGCCAGGGGGAGGGGGCCGCCGACCTCGCCTTCACGGCCGGCCCCGACATCCTGCGCCTCATCTCCGGTGAACTCGCCCCCGCCCTCGCGCTCTCGACCGGGGCGATCCGCGTCCTCGACGGGCGTCGCGACCTGCTCGACCGTTTTGCCAGCACCTTCCATCTGGCCGCGTGACGCGAGGTAATGGACCATGACGAAACTCCGCGCGCACAACATCGCCGTCTCCCTCGACGGCTTCGCCACGGGGGAGGGGCAGTCCTTCGAGACACCCTTTGGCCACGCCGGTCATCGGCTGATGCAGTGGTTCCTCCCGACGCACACCTTCCGGGGGAAGTCCGGGCACGAAGGCGACGGGACCGGGACGCGCGGCGTCGACGACTCCTTCGCTGCCGCGACGGATGTCGGCATCGGCGCCGAGGTCATGGGTCGCCGCAAGTTCGGGCCGCAGACCGGCCCGTGGGAGGACGAGTCGTGGCGCGGCTGGTGGGGCGAGGAGCCTCCCTTCCACTCGCCGGTCATCGTGCTCACCCATTACCCGCGACCGGACCTGGTCGTCGGCGAGACGACGTTCCTCTTCCGGGACCTGCCCCCGCGGGAGGCGCTCGCGCTCGCGACCGAGCAGGCGGGCGGCCTCGACGTGCGCCTCGGCGGCGGGCCAACCATCATCCGCACCTTCCTGCAGGCCGACCTCGTCGACCACCTGCACGTGGTCGTCGTGCCGATCCTGCTCGGACGCGGGGTGCGCCTGTGGGACGGACTCGAAGGGCTCGAGGAGCGCTTCGACGTGGAGACGACCGCGTCGCCCTCCGGCGTCGTGCACCACGTGTTCACGCGGAAGGCCGGATGACCTCGTCTCGACCGTCGTGCGGCACCGATACCCTGACGAGGTGACCCTCCCGACGATCGTCAACCCGTTCCTCCACCTGGAGAGGAATGCCGCAGACGCCCCGAACGGAGTGTTCCTGAAGACCGCGGACGAGACGGTCACCAATGCGGAGGCCCTCGTCCTTGCCCGCAAGATCGCGTTCGAGATGCGGCGCCTTGGCGTGGTACCCGGCGAGGTGGTGGCACTCGATCTCCCCGACCGACTCAGCGTCCTGTTCACCGAGGCGGTCTATCACGAGGCTGCCGTCAGCACGGTGCTTCCCGACGCCTATCCGGTCGATGGCGCGCTCATCGTGGACTGGGTGTTTACGACGCGACCAACCGTTCACGAAGGGCGGGCGCGTGTCATCGCCGTCGACGCGCAGTTCCTCCAGCACGTCGAACAGAACCCCTACGGCATCGCGATCCGCCCCGAGCCGATCGAGACGTTGCGGATCGTCTTCTCCAGTGGCACGACCGGCACGCCCAAGGCGATCGCCCTTGGCGCCACGATGGAGGCCGCGATGGCCGCGGCCGTCCCGATGTGGTTCGCCACCGGCCCCAACCTCGTTCTGATGGACACCGGCACCCCTGTGGGCATCGGTGAGTTCTTCCTCAGCGTCAAGGCAGGGCATCCGTTTCTCTGCGCAGGCGGCGCGGGCCTCGCCGAGATCGTCCGGCTGGCGACCCGGGAGGCGGTGGGCACACTTCGTGGATCCCCTTCGCAGGTCGCGGCCCTGGTCGACGAACTCGAGGCTCAGGCGAGCACGCTCCCCTCGGTGAAAATGGTGGTCGTAGCAGGGACCGTCCTCGCCGTCGGCCTCGCCGAGCGCCTTCAGCGGGCCACCGAGGGCTGTGTGATCGTCAGCAACTACGGTTCCACCGAGGCCGGTACGGCGACCGTGCGTCGTGACGGTTTCACCGACCCCTTCGATCTGGGACATGTCGCTCCCGGCGCCACAGTGGAGATCGTCGACGACGAGGACGAGATCCTCCCCGATGGCGTGGAGGGTCGTATTCGCCATCGAGGCTTCGGGATGGCGACCGGGTATCTCAACGACGAGGCAGCGACCGCCCGTGCGTTCAAGGGCGGATGGTTCTACCCGGGTGACCGAGGTTTCGTCCGCCCCGACGGCGGACTGACCTTGACGGGACGCGAGTCCGAGCTTCTCAACGCCGGTGGGGTCAAGGTCGACCCGCTCCGTATCGATCAGGCCGCCCTCGAAGCAATCGGCGTGATCGATGCCTGCAGCTTCGAGTACACGGATCGCTCCGGTGTCGGTCGTGTCGGGCTCGCCCTCGTGACGGAAGACGTGATCGACATCGACGAGGTCGTCGCGTCACTGAGTGCCCGTTTCGCCCAGGCGGCTCCGACCCTTGTCGCGCGGCTCGACACGATCCCGCGCACTGCCACAGGGAAGCCGTTGCGACGCGTCCTGGCCGAACGGTTCAGCGAGAGCTGAACGCTGCCGAGCGGTTCAGCGAGAGCCGAACACTCAGTCGGCGTCGCGGGTGCGGCGGCGTCCGAGCGCCACGAAGCCCAAGCCTCCGGCGAGGAGTAGCCCGCCGCCGAGCGAGACGGCGATCGGGTCGATGCTCAGTCCGGCGGCGGCAAGGGTCGCGTTCCATCGGGCGTAGAAGGTCGTCGAGGCCAGCAACGGCTGCGAGAAGTCTGCGGGCGTGGTCAGAGCCGCGTCGGAGTACCACCCGCCGAAGGTGAAGCCGCTGGCGACCGGGGTTGCGGGTGCCGTGGGAGCGGCGCCGGCCGGAACCGCCTGAGACGCTACCCCGGCGCCGATGCCGGCCGTGTCGAAGGCGAGGGTCGCGGTGCCGTTCCAGCGAATGACCACGAGACCGCTTGCTCCCGAGGAGAACGACCCGGTCAGCGCGCCGCCGCCGCCTCCGCTGTTCGCGGTCGGGCCGACGAGGCTTCCGCCGGACGACGTGGAGTAGCCCGCGCCGCACCCGGCAACGCCCGTGACTCCCGAGACGGCGACGGCAGCACCGCCGCCGAAGCACTCGGTCATGCCGGAGAAGAGGGAACCGGCGGGAGCGATCGTGGAGACGACCACACCGGCGCCACCGTCGGCACCCGCGGCCGCGCCGCCCGCACCGCCACCGCCGCCATAGGAGGGGGTGCCCGGAACGCTCGTCCCGGGGTTGCCCGATCCGCTCGCTCCACCGGTCGCGAGCGCGGTCGTGTCGTCGACGTTGCCGTTCAATCCGTTGGCAACCGTCTGGGCTGTTCCGTTGTTCACGCCGCCGACGGTTCCGGGGGTCGGCACGGCGACCGTGATGGGGGTGGTCGTGCCGCTGAGGTCGACGATGCGCACCTGCCCGCCACCGCCGGCGGCGTAACCGCTCGTGCCGGAGGCGTTGTTCGCCTCACCGGAGCCGCCCGCACCGACCAGGAGCACTTCGAGCTGCGTCATGTCCGCACGCGGTGTGAAGGTGGTCGTTCCACCGGTGAACCGGGCTTCGCACACGCCGGGGGAGACCAGCGTTCCTTCCACGCCGCAGGCGTCGCCAGCTGCCGCCGTAGCGGGGGCAGTCCCGAGGAACACGCTGGAGATGCCAGCGGTGGCGAATGCGGCGAGCGCAACGGACGTGCGGCGGGTGGCGAGCTTCACGGGTGCTCCAGAAGAAAAGGGGGAAGGGAAGCGATGTGGCTTTCGGGTCTCGGGTGCCGCTCTCGTTGAGTCCAGTATGACAGAAAAGGGTGTAGCGAAAAGGGCTTGTCCGCTGCGAAGGAGCGCGCTAGGGCAGCGGAGGCAACGTCGTCATCATGAGCGTCGCCACTGCCAGAATGGAATCGTGACCCTCGACTCCCTTCCCATCCTCGACATCTCGCAGCTCGACTCCGGTGAGGAGGCCGCGGACGCGTTCCGCTCGCAGTTGCGCGAGGTGACCCACGAGGTGGGCTTCTTCTACCTGGTCGGCCACGGCATCCCGCAGGACCTCATCGACGAGGTGCTCGCGCTGTCCCGCCGCTTCTTCGCCCTCACCGAGGACGAGAAGTTCGCGATCGAGAACGTGCACAGCCCGCAGTTCCGTGGCTACACCCGCACCGGCAAGGAGCTCACCAACGGTGAGATCGACTGGCGTGAGCAGATCGACATCGGTGAGGAGCGCGCGACGCGCGACGGAGCCGAAGACTATTGGCGTCTCGAAGGCCCCAACCTCTGGCCCGCCGCCCTGCCGGAGCTGGAGACGGCTTTCACCGAGTGGCGCACGCAGCTCAGCGCCCTCGCCCTCCGCCTCATGCGCACCTGGGCCGTCGCGCTCGGTGCCCCCGAGGACGTCTTCGACCCTGCCTTCGCCGACCGCGCCTTCTCCCTCATCAAGGTGGTGCGCTACCCCGGCACCAGCCAGGAGGGCGAGTCGATGCAGGGCGTCGGCGCCCACCGCGACGGCGGCGTGCTCACCCTGCTGCTCGTCGAGCCCGACAAGGCCGGCCTGCAGGTCGAGCACGACGGCGAGTGGATCGACGCGCCCTCGCTGCCCGGCGCCTTCGTGGTGAACATCGGTGAGATGCTCGAGCTCGCGACCGACGGCTACCTCAAGGCGACGCTGCACCGTGTCGAGTCCCCGCGCGTCGGCACCGACCGCGTGTCGATCCCGTTCTTCTACAACCCGGCGCTCGACGCGCAGATGCCTCGTCTCGAGTTGGACGAGGCCCTGCGCTCCGAAGCCCGCGGGCTCTCGACCGACCCGACCGACAGCCCGATCCTGGAGACCTACGGGGACAACGCGCTGCGCTACCGCCTGCGCGCCCACCCGAACGTCGCGGCGATCCACCACCCCGACCTGCTGGGGGAGTAGCTCCTCGGTCTCGTCCGGGACGGCGGTCTCGACAGGCTCGACCCGCTGGTCGGGGCTCGACGGGTTGGTCGGTCAGGCGCGGATGGACGTCGCCGCGAGGCTCGACAGCAGCCGCAGCTTGTCGGCATTCGCCGAGCCCGGCTCGGCCGTGTACACGGTCATCGTGAGCCCCGGGTCGGCGGGCAGATCGAGCGCCTCGTAGGAGAGCTCGATCTCACCGACCTCGGGGTGATTGAAGGTCTTGACCCCCGAGTAGTGCAGGCGCACATCGTGCTGGGCCCAGTACTTCCGGAATTCCTCGCTGCGCGTCGAGAGTTCGCCGACCAGGTCGCTCAGCCCCTTGTCGTAGGGGTTGCGGCCGGCTTCGGTGCGGAGCACCGCGGCGTTGTCGGAGGCGATCTTCTCCCAGTTGGGGTGGAACTCACGAGCGCGGGGATCGAGGAAGAGGAAGCGCGAGTGGTTGGGCACCCCGGTCGTGTCGTAGACGCCCGGGAAGAGCGCCTTCGCGAGTGTGTTCGCGGCCAGGGAGTCCATGCGCCCGTTGCGCACCATCGCCGGGGCATCGGTCATCGCGTCGAGCATCACCTGGACGCTGGGCCGCAGACGCTGCGGGGCCGATCGGCGGCGCACCGGCGCGGGGCCGGCCGCACGCGCCAGATCGAAGAGGTGCTCGCGCTCCGCCTCGTCGAGCAGGAGGGCGCGGGCGAGGGACTCGAGCACGCTTTCGGAGACACCGGAGAGGTTGCCGCGCTCGAGACGGTTGTAATAGTCGACGCTCATCCCGGCGAGCATCGCGACCTCCTCGCGGCGAAGCCCCGGCACGCGGCGGTTGCCACCGTAGGCGGGCAGCCCGGCCTTGTCGGGGGTCACGCGGCCGCGGCGGGTGGTGAGGAACTCGCGCACGTCCTGCTGGTTGGTCATACCTCGACGGTACGCCTGCTCGCCGGGAGGAGAGAGGTACTGCTGGTACATGGATCAGCGGTGACTCCCGCGCGCTCGCGGACGGGTGTCGGATGGAACACATGAAAGCCACCTACATGTTCGGCGCGGGCGACGTCCGCGTCATCACGGTCCCCGATCCCGAGCTCGTCGAGCCCACCGACGCCATCGTGCGCGTGACGCGCGCCTGCATCTGCGGCAGCGACCTGCACCCGTTCCACTCGCTCCCGGCCAGCGAGGAGGGCACCCCGATGGGCCACGAGTTCATCGGTGTCGTCGAGGAGATCGGCGCCTCCGTCAGCACCCTCACGGTCGGCGACCTCGTCATCGCCCCCTTCGCCTGGTCGGACGGCACCTGCGTCTTCTGCCAGGAGGGCCTGCAGACGAGCTGCCTGCACGGCGGCTTCTGGGCCGGTAACGGCATCGGCGGCGGACAGGCGGAGGCGGTGCGCGTCCCCCAGGCGGACGGCACGCTGGTCGTCGTCCCCGGCGCGATCGACGAGGCCCTGTTCCCGTCCCTCCTCTCCCTCTCCGACGTGTACGGCACCGGCTTCCACGCCGCGCTCACGGCCGGCGTCGGGCAGGGCGACACTGTCGCGGTGATCGGGGACGGGGCCGTCGGCCTCCTCGCCGTCCTCTCGGCGAAGCAGCTGGGCGCCGAGCGCGTGATCCTCATGGGACGCCACCAGGCCCGCACCGACCTCGGGCGTGAGTTCGGGGCGACCGAGGTCGTCGCCGCGCGCGGTGAAGAGGGCATCGCCGCCGTGCGCGACCTGACCGGTGGCCTCGGCGTCGCGAAGGTGCTCGAGGCGGTCGGACACATGCCGGCCTACGAGCAGGCGTACGGCATCGTGCGCCCCGGCGGCGTCATCTCGCGCGTCGGCGTGCCGCAGTACGAGGAGGCGCCCGTCGGGTTCGGCAGCCTGTTCGGCGGCAACGTGACGCTGACCGGTGGCCCCGCCCCGGTGCGCGCCTACATCGAGCGTCTGTTGCCCGCCGTCCTCGACGGCACGGTCGACCCCGGTCGTGTGTTCGACGTGACCGTCGACCTCGACGGCGTCCCGGGTGGCTACACCGCGATGGACGAGCGCACCGCGCTCAAGGTGATGGTGACCCCGTGAGCGATTGGACAGCCGACCAGCTCGCCGCCTTCACCGACGGCGACGACCTCCACGTGTCGCCCTTCCGCGAGGACGGGGTGACCCCCGGGTCCCCGACCTGGATCTGGTCGGTCGTCGTCGACGGCGCCCTCTACGTGCGGGCGTACAACGGAACCGGGTCCCGCTGGTTCGGCGCTGCCCGCACCCAGGGTGCCGGCGCGGTCACCGTCGGCGGGACCGTCTACCCAGCCACCTATGGCACCGCGGGGCCCTTCCCGGACGCGGCCATCACGGCCGAGTACGAGCGGAAGTACGCGGGCAGCCCCTACCTGCACGGCATCATCGGCCCCCGCCAGGTGGCCGCGACGACACGCATCACTCCGCGAGAGGAGCAGGAATGAACATCGAGGACAAGCAGCCCACCCGCAAGGGCCCGGCCGACTGGTTCACCGGCGACGTCTGGATCGATACCTTCGCGCCGCGCAAGCCCGAGCCGTCGCGCATGGAGGCCGGACGCGTGCGTTTCGCGCCGGGTGCCCGCACCGCGTGGCACTCCCACGCGGTCGGCCAGACCCTGCACGTGACCGAGGGCGTCGCCCTCATGGGCACCCGTGATGGCGGCGTCCTCGAGGTGCACCCCGGCCAGACGGTCTACACCCCGCCCGGTGAGGAGCACTGGCACGGCGCAACCCCCGAGGACTTCATGGAGCACCTGGCGCTCTACGAAGCGGCCGAGGACGGCAGCGGGGCAACCTGGCTCGAGCACGTCAGCGACGAGGAGTACCGCCGCCCATGAACACCTTCACCTTCACCAACGGCGTCGAGATCCCGCAGCTGGGACTCGGCGTGTTCCAGACGCCCCCCGCCGAGACGGTCGACGCCGTCAGCGCGGCCCTCGAACTCGGCTACCGCCACATCGACACCGCGGCCGCCTACGGCAACGAGAAGGAGGTCGGCGCGGCCATCCACGCGTCGGGTCTCGAACGCGACGACGTCTTCATCGAGACGAAGATCTGGATCAGCGACTACGGCTACGACCAGACCCTGCACGGCTTCGAGAAGAGCGCCGCCAAACTCGGCGTCGAACAGCTCGACCTGCTGATCCTGCACCAGGCGCTGCCCGGCGAGTTCGAGCGCACCCTCGAGGCGTATCGCGCGCTCGAGACCCTGCTCGCCGACGGCCGCGTGCGCGCCATCGGCGTCAGCAACTTCATGGTCGCCCACCTCGAGCGCCTGCTGCAGGAGCGCGAGGTCGTCCCCGCGATCAACCAGATCGAGGTGCACCCCTTCTTCCAGCAGCGTGCGGTGGAGGCCTTCGGCGCGGAACACGGCATCCTCACGCAGGCATGGTCGCCCATCGGGGGCATCACGTCCTACCGCGGGGAGAAGGCCACGAGCTCGTTCGAGAACCCGGTGATCCTCTCCATCGCGGCCGCGCACGAGCGCACGGCCGCCCAGGTGATGCTGCGCTGGCACCTGCAGCAGGGGCGCCAGGTGATCCCGAAGTCGGTGCGCCGCGAGCGCATCGCCGAGAACTTCGCCGTGTTCGACTTCTCGTTGACCGCCGAAGAGCTCGCCGCGATCGACGCGCTCGAGACCGGTGTGCGCGGCGGACCGGAGCCGGAAGACGTCACGATGGAGAACTTCGGTATGCCGATCCCTGAGGCGTGAGCGCGTCAGGTGCGAGTAAGTGCTTCGAGCTGACTCGCACCTGATGTTCGACCACTGCACGACTTGTCGGAAGCTAGCTCCCAAGTTTCTACCAGGCGGCGCCCATCGATAACACCCAAATCCACCAGAGTGAGGCGCTTTCAGGAAACTCACCGGTATACAGACCGGTATGGGGTAGACAGATCGTGCATCTGCGGCACACAATGTTCCCAAACCAAGGTCACGACTGGGGGTGACAAGGATGGCTGGGAAGCCGCGTCGACTGCTTCGCGTATTGATCGCGGGCGGGATCGTGGCCGGTGGCTGGTTCGTCACCGACCTCGTTCTGACGGCTGCCCCCGCATCCGCGGCTCCCTCCGCTCCGTCGTTGGACCTCCCGCTGCTCGGTAACGGCGGGTCCGGCGGCAACCCGGTGACGGGTCTGGTCACGGGGTTGACGAGCACGGTCACGCAGACGGTGAACACGGTTCTGCCGCCGGTCGCACCGGTTGTGAACGCCGTCATTCCGCCCGTCGTGGCACCCGTCACGACTGTCGTCGACACGGTCACCGCGCCTGTCGCACCGGTCGTCGCGCCGGTGATCGACGAGGTCGTCGCACCGGTCGCGACCCCGGTCCTGACCCCGGTCGCCGGTGTGGTGAACCAGGTCTCTCCGGCTCTCGGCGACGTCGTCACGGGCGTCACCGCCCCTCTGAACCCGGTGCTCTCGCCGGTCGTCGACGGGGTCGTCCTGCCGATTGTGAACGGTGTTGTCGGAGGTGTCGTCACCCCGGTCACGACGATCGTCGTCGACGGAGTCGTCGTCCCCGTCACCACCGTGGTGCTCGACGGAGCCGCACCGGTCACCGGTGTGATCATCGACGGCGTGCTCGTCCCGGTGACCCTGACGGTTGTGGATGGGGTCCTCACCCCGGTCGTGAACGTCGTGGTCGACGGCGTCCTGACCCCGATCGTCGTCCCCGTCCTGGACGCGGTGACCGACTTCGTCGGACCGGTTCTGAGCTCCACGGCCCTCGACTCCGTCGGATCGCTTGTTCCCGTCGCCGCCTCGCTCCTGCCGGGCATCGACGAACTCGCCGCTCCGGTTGTCGAGTCGGCCCAGGCCTCCATGGCCTCCCTGGTCTCCAGCGGTGCAGCAGCGCCGCTCGGACTCGGACTCGCAGCGCTGGCCGGCATCGCCGGAGCAGCGGGAACCGCCGGTTCCCCGTTCCGCGGCGGCAACGGCCCTGCTGGCGCCCCGGGCGCTCCGGCCACGGCTTCGGCCTCCTCGTCCTCCCACACCGACGGCAAGTTCGGTGAACTGAACTCCGGTGTCCCTGCCGGTCTGACGAGCGCCGCATCGGCGGCCCGTCACGGTGAGGCGCTTCCCGTCTCCACCACCTTCGAGTCGGACTCCTCCCCCGACTGAGTGAGTCATCGACCTGCCTTCCTTTGCGGCAGGAGATGACAGCAGCACACCCTCCGCCCCATCCCTGGTGGCGGCGGCTGACAAGCATTCACTCACGTTCAAGGAGATGTACGACCATGCGTAGAACGACACGGCGCGCCCTTGCGGTAGCTGCCCTGACCTGCGGATTCACCCTTCTGGGTGCAACGACCGCCAATGCCTCCACCTTCGGAGGCCCCGGCCTGCTCGGAAACGGCGGGCTCCTCGGCACCGGTATCGGCAACGGCGGCTCCGGCCTGCTGGGCACAGGCATCCTTCCCGGGCCTGTGACCCCGGCTCCCACCGTTCCGGCACCCACCACCCCCGCCCCGACGACCCCGGCACCGACGCCGCCGGCCTCCAGCGGCGGAGTCCTGGATGCCGTCATCAATGTCCCCGTCGTGGTGGACAACCTCAATGTCAACATCCTCGGCGGATCGGGATCCTCCACCGACGGTCTCCTCGGCACGGGCCTCCTCGGCTCGGGCGGCGGACTCCTCGGCGGTTCG
>Ga0247810_10001599_pt1 | contig 13924 bp, 14 predicted proteins | sample UWRJL119311C1_FD_179918 | JGI IMG/M metagenome (GOLD analysis project Ga0247810, IMG submission 179918) | Plant litter microbial communities from Arlington Agricultural Research Station in Wisconsin, United States - UWRJ-L119-311C-1 | ecosystem: Environmental > Terrestrial > Plant litter >...
TTGCGCCTCTTAAACGCGGCCCTCCGCGGTCAGCGCAATGTAGACGCGTACCTAGACGCCCCCGATTTTTTCAGCACCAACGCCAGAAAATGCCGGAAGCTCCTCAAAGAACATCTCGATCTAGCGGCCGAAACGCGAACAGCGGCCCTCGCGGCCGTGTCAGCGGGATCGAACGCGTACGCTCGGCGAAACCGATACATCCATGATTTTCTCAGGAAGGATCTTCTTGACACATCTTGGGAACTTGCCCCATTGTCTCGTCAACCCGATGGCACACCCGAGTTCGAGACGGTGTCGTTTGACGACATGGTTGCTTTGGTCCGCGAAATAATTACCGCCACCTGGCGGCTACGCGGGTCTGCGCTCTACGTTCTACAAGGGACGTGGGAAAGCATGGCGTTCGGCAACGTCCAAGGAGAATGGGACGGTAGCGCTAGCCACAGCCGATAAGCGGCGCACTGAGACGCTCCTCTCCCACCGCAGGGGGCCACCTGGTCTACCCTGCCGTATGGATAGAACTGCGGAACACGATCCTAGCGATGCTTTGCCGTCGACAGGTCTAAGCGACGCACATCTGATCGCGTTGGGCGAGGTCGCCTACTGGGCTTCCCGGACAGAAGCCCTCCTCGCGCAGGTTATTGCCGCATTCCTTCGTCCCGACGACGACCTCGGCAACGCTGTCACGGACGGGATGACGTTGCGCAACCTGATAGAGCTGGGGCGGAAGCTGGTCCGTAGCCTCGAACCTTCTTCCCAGCCCCGCCAGTTGTTCGAGAGCGTCGCAGGACCCGCACCAAATGCCATGGAGGACCGCAACCACCTGCTCCACGGGTACTGGACCGGTGGAGGCCGGGAACCTGCAGTATTCACTCTCGTCCGCTATTCCGGAGAGAAAGCGCGAACATTCACAGACCAAGAGGTGCGGCTGGTTGCCGGAGCCCTCTCCGACACCAGCGACCGGCTATTTGTCCTCTGGCTCGTCCTGACTGGTACATCCGACTACACAACTGGCTGACCGGCACAGCCGACCCGGATTGCGACCGCAGTCCGTTGGATGGTCGCCCAGCGGTCGCAGTTCGTAAAATCGATGCCGTCGACCTGCGCCGTGGTGATGATGCCCGGTTTCACCGCCTTCTGAAGAAGCCCGCGAAGGGGCCTCGTTCGCGGGCTGAATTCTCGGTCTCGCAAGTGATTAGTTCTGAGACTCCGCGAATGGGGGCGATTCGCCACTAGGCTCCGCAGCATGACGACAGCCGTAGGCGATGCCGACAAGCAAGCAACAGCTCCCGTGTACACCTTCGAGCGCGATCAAGCTTTCACGAACGATCGATGCTTCTTGTGCGGGTGTGCTCTTGATGGCGTCAATCGCACGGACGAGCACGTCTTTCCGCGGTGGCTCCAACGCAGGTGCGATCTATGGTCGCAGCGGCTCGTGCTCCTCAACCGAACCGAAATGCCGTACAGCCAGATCAAAATCCCGTGCTGCTTCACCTGCAACAACATCCACCTTTCTCCCATCGAGAACCGAATGAAGGTCGCCTTCGAAGCCGGGCCGGACGCTGTGAGGGACTTGGACAGGACGGACCTTTTCGTCTGGCTCGCAAAAATCTATTACGGACTGCTAGTAGTCGAACTCTTCCTGCAAGCCGATCGATCGGACCCCTCATCGAGCATGATTCTCACACCCGAGTGGGTTGAGAAGTTTCGTATGCACCACATGCTGATGCAGGTCGCACGCGGGCTAGTCGAGTGGGAACCGGGCAAGTCCCCGGCGTCCATCTTCGTGTTCGAAAGTCAAGTGCCGAGTAACGCTCGCCAAACATTCGATTATCGCGACTCGCTGTATTTCCCGTACCTCTCGCTCCGGATCGGCAAGACGGCGGTTATCGCGTCTCTTCAAGATTGGGGGGCCTTAGAACACACTGTCGATATACCGATGTTCAATGCCGCAAGACGCGTCCCGCTTCACCCGCAACAATGGCGACAACTCCACGCGATGGGTGTCTACATGACGTCCCTTTTCGATCGAACGCCATCCCACATGACAATCGCTGGGGAAGCGTCCGTCCGGATCGTGACTATGCCGATCGCCGGACTCTCCGGCAAGCCGCTCTTCCGCGACTTCAACGTCGACGACTACGCGGCGGCACTCGCCGAGAGCCTAGAGCAACCCATCGCCGAGATTTTCGACGGATCGCGGGTGATTGATGTGATCGGAAAGGACGAAACCGTCTTCACTTTCCCTTTCGGTGCGGACGACAATCCACGTCTTGGACTGAACGTTTGAAGACGTGCCGCCGGGCGATCACGACGATGAGTGACGAGTAATGCTCGCCCTTACGACGCCCGTATCTTGTGGCTTACGGCTTCCATCGAAACCACCGCGGACGATCCGAGGATAATGACGCGCGCGGACTCGTTCGTCCAGATAGCCATCGCCCCACCAATCTTCAAGTGCCCGCTCGAAGATTGAACGAGGTACTGAGGAGCTGAATTGTTAGAGAAAGAGCGCGCTTCCGAGTGGTCGGATGAGCCAGCTATCTCACTTTCCGACGACCAATTCGGACGAGCCACGTTCGCCAAAATGGTGGCGGCGCGTATCGACGAGTCGTTCGTAGGTCGTCCCAGCACAGTCTTCGGCCTCGTCGGTCCTTGGGGCGGGGGGAAAACCTCTCTACTGAATATGATCCGAGGTGAACTCGCAGAGCCGGAATGGGTCATCGCGGACTTCTCGCCGTGGTCGGCGTTAGACGCTACGAGTCTGACTTCCGAGTTCCTCAACACTTTGGCCTCTGCGTTCGGCGATGAGGAAGGGGGTGAAAGCCTCCGAGAGGCCATCCTCTCCTACTCACGGGTCGCCCTTCCGTTCCTCGGTCTACTAGGGCCAATCGGATCGGCCGCTCAGGCAGCGGCGAACGCAGGTATCAACCTGCTCGAAGAACGACCCCTTCCATGGAATGTGGCATTTAAGGACCTCGCTGAGAAGATCGCGGAACGCAATCAAAGGGTCCCAATCATTGCCGACGACATTGACAGGCTTGATCCTGCGGAGCTGATGGCCCTGCTTCGGGTCATCAGGCTCCTCGGAAGGTTCGACAACGTTCATTACCTGCTCGCATACGACCAGGACACCATCGAGTCGATCCTTGCCCATCAAGGCTTCACAGGGCGCACAACGTCCTTCATGGAAAAGATCGTCCAATACCCGTTCGAGGTGCCACCGATGGCATCGGTCGATAAACGGCGCCTATTGAACATCACGGTGAGGGCGCTTCTTGAGCGCGCGAACGAATCGTCCCTCCGCATGTCGGTGGAAGACGTTGAAATCCGCGAACAGCGTGCCCTCGATCTGATGTCGATCCTCCTCGAAGGGCTGAGCACTCCGCGGTCGTTCGCGCGCTTCCAAGAGCAGGTGAACAGCTATGCCAGTCTGGTCAGCTTCGACGAGATCGACGTGCTCGACTTCATCGCCGTGACATACCTCCGGGTATTTCACCACCAGTTGTGGGCGATCCTTCCTAAATGGCGTGACAAGCTGACCGGGGGGACGAGGTTCGCCGGCAAGAGTGACGGTGCCGGAGAGCCTTGGGAGGAGCGCATAACGGAGCTCGCCGACGAGCGGAACGCACAAACGGCCGTCACCATGATCGGATTCCTCGTTCGCGACGTGCCTTCGAACTCACGCAGTAGTTTTGTCGGCCACGTGAACGGCTTCTCTGACGCCAAGTACTTCGAGCGCTATTTCATTGCACAGCTCGCAGACGACGACGTCAGCGACGTTCTTGTCGCGCAGGCGGTAGACGAGCTACTCAACGGCGAAGCCCCGCGTCCCCGAGCCCGGGCCCTGGCAGCCCTCATCGACGACGTCAATGATCCCGACCGCGCCATGCTTGCCATTGAAAAAGTCATTGATCGGAGAGACTCAGAGAACCGCGCGAGCGAGGCACTGATCGCATACGTTCAAGAGCGCCTCGATGCCCAGCCGCCGGGCGGTGCGTCCTTCGACCGCCCGCGGGGCCTGCTCTCCCGATGGGCGGCGCGGGAGATGCTCAGCGGCCTTGAGGACGGGCTTCTCGACGCGCAAAGCGCGATCGAACGGTTCGGCGAAGATGGCGCATTCGGGTATCTCTATCTGCTCAACGGCAGCGGCCAGACTCGCCAAGCGGTCAAAAAGCAGGCCGCCAATTTCGTGGACTACATCGTAGAGGCAATCACCGACCGCCTCGACGAGGTTCTTCACAACCCTCCGAGACTACGAACCTTCTTCGACCTCGCCGTGTTCGCGGAAGCGGAGGACCGGGTGACCGGGCTTCTAGATGAGCAGGTAGACGGAAATCTCGAATTGTTCGCCGACTGTGTCGCATCCTTCGGCACCGTAAACCAGTGGGTCGGTTCCGGATACCACTACGAGATCACATTCAGTCAGAAGCTTTATCTCATCGCGTTCGGCGAAGCAATCCGTGAGGACCTCGCTCCTCAGTTGACGCCGTCACGCAGCCGCAACGACTTCGAGCACAACGAACTGGCGGAGTACCCACCGAACGAGGACATCCGCGACTTCGCACTCGACTACGCAAGGCGGCTCGCGGTCGAGGCCGCTACCGATCCTGAGCGGGATTGAGTCCACTCGGACGTGCGAATTCGATCATTGAACGACGATAGTGATGATCGCGCAGGCAAGGGAGCCAGCGGCCACGAGTAGCGATCCACCCGAAATCAGCCAAGCCGCGCGTTGCGACCGCCTCGCGGACTCAGCTTGAAAGTTGAGAACGCTGACGAGCTCCGCGAGCGTCGAGTTTTGGTCTCTGCCATGTTGTTGCATGCGAAGTTGGTGCACGATGTCGTGTGGATCAGCCATCCCATGACGATAGTTCGTATGTGTCATGGAAGGGCGCCTGCCCGTGACGGCGTCGGCGCGTTACTTCGAGGCGACCCCGTCAGCGTTTGTCTTGTCCCCGACTGAGGGGCAACGTTCGATATATGTAATGCCACGGGATCTCTTGGTGGTCCTGGCGTAGAGCCTCGCAACCCATGGGTCACGAGACAGTGGCAGACGAGACACTCTCGCGGCGGGGCCGCTCGGGCATGGAGTCTCGCAACCAAGTGTCGTAAGCCCCGTCTAGGGTCGACGATCCGATGCAGGTTACGAGACAGGGAGAGAGCCACAGTGGGTTCGAAGCAAATTGGCTATGGACGGGTGTCCACCCGCCGACAAGATACTCAGAGGCAGGAAGACGATCTCGTTGCTGCCGGGGTTAGGCCCGATGACCTCTATTTGGACTCCGGGGTCAGCGGTTCGACAGCAAGTCGACCGGAGTTAGAACGAGCTCTACAAGCGCTACAACCAGGCGACGTTTTCGTTGTGACAACCCTCGACCGCCTCGGCCGGTCTACGGCTAATCTGCTCCGTTTCGCTGACGAATTGCGCGACCGCGGCATCGCCCTTCGCGTCCTCAACCTGGGCGGCGAGAACGTCGACACGACGACTCCCATGGGCTCGATGCTCTTCACGGTGATGTCCGCCCTGGCTCAGATGGAACTGGAGATCAAAAGGGAGAGGGTCAACAACAGCCTCGCGAAGCGACGTGCCGCTGGCAAGGATCTCGGCGGCAGACGCCAGCTGTTCACTCCTAGCCAAATCCGGAACGCACAGCGGTTGATCTCGGCCGGGGAATCCCCATCTCAGGTAGCCAAGGATTTAGGGATGTCACGAGCGACGCTCTACCGCCGTCTCAGCAAATAGTCGGTGGCGCCCTCAACGCCGCACCAGAAGGCCAACTGCCGCGCATAACCCTTTCGATCACGACCGTCGTGATGGGAAGGAAGTTCAATGGAGCATCAATATCGATCGCGGGCGGACCAATGGGATGTCACGGCCAACGCAGTAGACGCGTTCGTCGCTGCTCACGGCCGCTTACCTCGCGCTGCCAAGCCCGCCTCGGTCTCCGAGCGCCAGCTCGCCTACTGGCTTCACTACCAGCGGCGCTCGGCCACTCGCGACAACCACACCGACCAACAACGCCGCCGCTTGAAAAGGATCGAAGGGTTCACTTGGAACCCGCGTGAAGCACATTGGCATGCGACGCTGGGCGAACTTCGGTATTTCTATGCCCAGAATCGCCACGGTGCCCGCTACCGGAACTCTGATCAGCGCGAACGCTCTCTCGCCAACTGGGAAGCTAAACAACTTCACCTACTCCGTCGTGGACAGCTCGACAATTCAAGAGGTCGTGCGTTTTCTGAGTTCCTTGGCTCCACCGGAAAGCGCGCTGACATGCGAGTATTCCAGCAAAGGAACGAGTGAACCGCGCTTGCAGGTACGGTCTGGGATGAATTCCGATTGGAGCCTTCTTGACCCGATCCAATACTTCGACGGTGGTCCACATCACCACGCCGGGCACTTTCCATACGATGACGGGGCGATGCAGATGATGCAGACACTCATGGATCAAGCCCGCGGTATTTACCTCGTGCGAACTTCGAGCTTCAGTGTTTACCTCATCAGCCTCGACCTCAACGTCGTCAGTCGCCTCCCCGGCACCGGCTCACCGACAGAGGTCGCCGCGCTTAGACGCGATCATGAACAGCTGGACCTGCTCGCCGTTTTCGAGTGCACCGTCGGAACACCGATGGTCCTCGCTATCGATCTACACCTGCCGTTTGTGCCATTCACTCTGCGCCGTTCCATGGACGTGGTGTCCATCGAGAGGTTGTCTGACGAAGACGAAACGGCGCTGTTGTGACCGAGGAGCTGCCGAACCCGCTGCTGAGCGCGAAACGCGTCGCGCTCCTTGGCGACGTGCACGGCGACCTCCAGCACCTGACCCTTGCGGAGAGGGCCGCGCGGGCGCTCTCGGCTCCGGTGCTGATACAGCTGGGTGACGCTGCCCTCATCTGGCCCGGCGAGCCCTGGAACAGGACGCTCGACAAGATCAGCCGGCGACTCAAGACCTCGGATGTATCCCTGTATTTGGTCGAAGGTAACCACGACTGGATACCGAAGCTCCGTTCGGAGTTCCCACTCGACACCGACGGGCTCCGCCGGCTACGTCCGAACGTCCTCATGTTCGATCGCGGATACCGCACTGCGCTCCGGGCGCCAGACGCCGGGACGCCGGGCCGGACCCTGGCCGTTTTGCCCGGCGCCAACTCCATAGACCGTGAGATGCGGACGGAAGACCGCGACTGGTGGCCGGGTGAAGCGATCTCCGACGCGGACCTCGCGGCACTCGGGGACGACCACGCGGATGTGCTCCTCGGCCACGAAGTACCGCTCGGCATCCGCGATCTCGATGATGATGTCGCCGCGAACCGCGACGGCTGGTCGGAGGCTGCACTCGAATACGCGGCGGAGGGACGCCGGCAATTCCACCGCGGGTTCCTCGCCGTGCGTCCGGAGCTCGCGATCGGCGCGCATTGGCATCGTCACCTCGAAGCGGAGATCGACGCCGGCGACGGCGACCAGCACTTTCGGTCCCGCGTCGTGATCCTGGACCAGAACGGACCGAAGACAATCAGCCTCGCGGTCCTCGACACGGCGACACTGGACCTGCAGTTCTTCACCAGAAGCGGCTCCCCTCGCGGCAAGGAGGACAACGATGCCGACCGATGACGACAAGAAGTCGGCTTGGCTTCGGTTCGAGGGCGAAGCGAAGCGGTTGCTGATCAGGCGACCACGCTTCGACAGGGACGGGCTCTACCTGTTCGGGCGCCGACATGCAGCTCATACGGTTTCGTTGACGGCTGGCGAGCTCACCGCGTTATTCGAAGGAAAAACGCTCGCTGTCGATGACGGCGAATACATCACGTACATCAGCGTGGGCGCGGTGGTCGCCGACGAGGCGTTGAAAGCGAGAGCTGCGGTCAAGCCGAAGCCGCGCTATTCGGACAGAGTCCGGGTACGGGCTGCGCAGGTCCGCGTGAACGCGGACCGTCGCGCCCGTCCTCGTGTTCCGACGCCGGCTTGGATCATCGAGCTGGCGGATCGAGACCTCAACGACACATGAGCGCTTCGACGCCCGATCCGTTCTCAGCATGCGGCCCAGCTATTCCTGCGTCGATGAAAGAACGCCAATTAGCTCATAGTCACTGAAACGAGCTTTCGGCCTCAGGTCACCCGATACTGGCATATCCCCTGAACCGAAAGACGCGCGGCTCCAAACCGGGACGGCGCGAAAACGAGGGCAACGGCACGCGCCCGCAACACGAATGACGAGGGCCGCGCTTTCGCGCGACCCTCGTCATTCACCCTGTGCTCTGGCGTTACTTGGTGCTGGTTGCTGCCTTCTCGATTACTTTGGCGACCTTCTTCGGTTCCTTGACCATTGCCAGGTGTCCGGCCTTGACCTCGGTGACGGTCGATCCTGCACGGTCGGCCATCTTCAGCTGCAGGTCGAGCGGGATGCTCGCGTCCTGCGTGCCGGCGACGTACCAGGACGGGAGGGTCTTCCACGACTGGGTCGCGGACGCCTTCTCGTTCACTGCGCTGAAGGTGATCGGGCGCTGCTTGGTGTAGAACGACGCCTGCTCGGTCTTGGACAGACCGTTGGCGAAGCCGGGGCCGAAGGCCTCCTTCTTCAGATACAGGTCGACATCACCCTCGGGGGCGTTCGGGTACGGGATCGTGTCGAACAGCTGCGTCGGGTCGACGGGGCCGGCGCTGTTGAGGAGGTCGAGCAGGCTCTCCCCCTCAGCGGGCACGAACGCGTCGACGTAGACGAGGCTCTTCACATCGGGGTCGCTGAGTGCGGCCTCGCTGATCACGGCGCCACCGTAGGAGTGGCCGACGAGGACTACCGGTCCGGTGGTGCGCGCGGCGAGGAACGATGCTAGGTACTCGGAGTCGCCGCTCAAGGATCGGAGGGGGTTGGCGAAGTCGAGGACCGGGTAGCCGTCCTTCGTGAGGATCTTCTCTACGTCGGTGAACGAGCTTGCATCCGTCCACGCGCCGTGCACGATGACGATGGTGGGCTTGTCCGGCTTTGCGGCCGTGGCGGCCCCGGCACCGGCGGTGCCAGCCAGGACGACGCTCGCGGCTGTGGCCAGGCCTGCGGCGATGGTGAGGATGCTGCGCTTGGCCCTGCGTCCGGTGGTGATGTTTTCAGTCATGGTTTCTTTCCTTTGTTCGGTGTTTGTGGGGTTCGTATCAGGTCGGGTCGCTGGCAGCGGGATTATTGCCGCCTGCGGCCCCGGTTTTTCGATTCGACGGCGGGCTCTAGTCAGGTCGGCTTGAACTCGTCGGGGACTGTTACGCGCGGTCTGCGGCTGTTGCGGCGGCGACGATCACGTCGGCGACCTCGCGCGGGTGGGTCACCATCGAAAGGTGGCCTGTCTCCAGCTGGGTGACGGTCGATCCGGCACGCTCGGCCATGCGCAGTTGCAGCGACAGCGGGATGCTGCCGTCGATCGTGCCTGCGACGTACCAGGAGGGGAGCTTCTCCCAGCCCTGGCCTGCGGCTGTGGAAGCGCCTACGGCGCTGAACGTGATCGGACGCTGCTTGGCGTAGAACTCGGCCTGCAGCTCTTCAGACAGTCCGGTGGCGAACGCCGGCTCAAACGGGCCACGCTGGATGTAGAGGTCGACGTCTCCCTCAGAGGCGCCGGGGTACGGGGCCATGTCGAAGAGCTGGCTCGGGTCGACGGGGCCGGCGCTGTTCAGCAGGTCGAGGAGACTTTCACCCTCGGTCGGCACGAACGCGTTGACATAGACCAGACCGGTCACGCTCGGGAGGGCTGCGGCTGCTGCTCCGATGACTGCTCCACCGTACGAGTGGCCCACGAGGACGACAGGACCACTGGTGCGGCTCTGGACGAACGTCGCGAGGTAGTCGGCGTCGCCGGCGAGCGATCGCAGCGGGTTCGCGAACTCCAGTACATCGTAGCCGCCCTCAGTGAGCTGCTGCTGGACTCCGGCGAAGGAGCTCGCATCGGTCCACGCGCCGTGGACGATGACGATGGTGGGCTTGGTAGTTGTGTCAGTCATGGTAACCCTCTCGATATTCAGCCGGAGACTGTCTCCGGTTATGAGAGAGTAAAGGCGAGGGGCGGCGGAGTAATTCCCGTCAGCCGAAAAATTTCCAAAAGAATTTCGGCCGGTCCACGCGACTGTTCGATTGTGCGGTAATTCAGCGGTTCGGGAGCTGCGGGGTGAGCCCATGGAGGACGATCGCGAGCATGGACCGCACCTGCGCCCGGGCGAGATGGGCTTGTTCGGCACTCATCGCGACTCCGGTAACGAGCCGGATTACCTCGCCTGAGTCGACCGGGCCGACGATGGATCCTTCCTGCCGTGCACGGGCGAACACCTGGCCGTTCGCGTCGACGACCGCGGCGTATGCCGCCCGGAGGGGGGAGGACTCGTCGCCCTCGGTGGCGGCCATGGTGGAGGCGAGACCCCGATAGAGCCTGGCGTGATCGACCAGGCGCACAAGCCAGTCGAGCACGTCGCCCCACCGGCGGACCGTAGTGGCGTCGGCATCCGCTTGGACGTCAGCGACCCAGGTGAGCAGCAGCTCGCCCACGAGGTCCTCGCGCGTCGGGAAGTGCCGGTAGAGGGTGCCGGATCCGACACCTGCCCGCTTGGCGATGTTGTCGAGTGAGCATTCGGTGCCACCGAGTTCGACTTCGATGCGGCCGGCTTCGAGTATCCGCGCACGGTTCTTGATCGCGTCGGCTCGCATACGACGGGGAGGGTGCGTGCCGCTCGCGACTTCGCCCCCTCCTCCCGCCTGAGGATGCTGAGGGTTCGAGGATGGATTCTTAGCGCTGTTCTCCGGGACGTCAGACATGCGTGCCGTCAGCAGACCGCTCCACGGTCCGGGATTTCGCGGGCTTGACCGTGAAGATCGCGACGATAGTCGCCACAACGGCCAACCCAGCGCCGGCGAACATGGCGCCGGCGAATCCTGGCAGGAACTGCCCCTCAACGGCACCTGTGGCGTAGACGCTGACCGCTATGGCGATCCCGACCGATCCGCCGACCTGCTGCGCCATCTGGAGCATCCCCGATGCGGAGCCGGTGTCCGCGTTGGGGACAGTGTCCATCGCGGTGAGCGTGCCCGCAGTGAAGATCAGGGCGACGCCGAGCGCGTGGACAACCAACGGGATGACGACGGCCGTATACGTCGCGTTTTCGTCGAGTGGCGCCCAAAGCAGGAAGCTTGCTGCAACCAGCACTCCCCCGACCGCCAATGGTATGCGCGCCCCGAAGCGGGCCACGATTCCAGGCACCCAGCGGGTCACGATGAACACCGTCGCCGTCAGCGGCAGGAACGCGAGACCAGCGAGGAGCGGGCCGAAGTCGAGCACCCGCTGAAGGAACTGCACGATGAAGAACAACATCGCGGCGTTGGCGCCGACGATCAGTCCCATGTTGATAAGCGCGCCGACGCGAGGTGTGTGCCTGAGCAGGTGGACGGCCACGAGGGGATTGGCGGAACGGCGTTCGATGAGGACGAGCGCGGTGGTGAGAACTGCGGCCAGGGCGAAGAAGAGGATGGTGCCGGTGGTGGCCCAGCCGTTCTCCCCTGCGAAGATGAATGCCCATACGATGCCTGCAGATGCGAGGCTGGCGAAGATCGCACCGGGGACGTCGAACGCGCGTGCCCGGTGCCGATCACCCTCATTGACCAGTTTGACGACGGTCACGATGACGACGATGCCGATGGGCACGTTGACGAGGAGACCCCATCGCCACGAGAACAGGTCGGTCAGCAGGCCGCCGAGAATCAGGCCGACCGACGACCCGATCGCGGAGATCGAGGTAAACCAAGCGAGCCCCTTCGCACGAGCCGCTTCATCCCGCGCCATCGTGGCGATCAGGGCGAGGACGCTCGGCGCCGCGACGGCGGCTCCGATCCCTTGGAGGACGCGCGCAGCGACGAGCATGATCGGATCTACCGCGAAACCTCCGATGAGCGACCCGAGCATGAATACGGCGGTGCCGACGGAGAACACGCGCACTCGGCCGAAGGCGTCACCCAGTCGCCCACCGAGCAGGATCAGACCGCCGAAGGCGAGCGCATAGGCGTTTGGCACCCAGGAGAGGGAGGACGCTGTGAAGCCCAGTTCTGCCTGCACGGCCGGCAGGGCCACAGTCATCACCTGAGCGTCGAGTTGCAGCATCAGCTGCAAGGCCAGCACCGCTGACAGGGCGAGAGCTGCTACGCGGGGTCGGTCCGAGATGAGCGACATGAAGATCTCCTTTGCCAGAATGTTCGGAGGCTTTCTCCGCTTACTCTAAGTGAATACGGAGAGCCTCTCCATATATTCCCCGACGGGCCGAAATGAGCTGGCGTACGCGCGTTACGTTCTCGCGTCGGCCCTGCGATTCGCGAACGGCACGGCAGCAATGCGCCCTCGGACTGCGACGGGAAATAGTGTGCTGCGCCATTCGTGCCCCCGCTGGATCCCACCGCTGTCGGTCTCGCGGGCCGGCTGCGCGAAAGACCAGTCGGCTGCCGCACCGACACTGCCGAGATTCCCGGGACGAGCCAGAGCCGCGAAACCCTGAGATCCCGGTTCAGCACATGAGAGGGCGCGCGAGCGGTCAAGGCTGCGTGACGACGACCTTGCCGTGGCCGCTCTCGGCGGCGGTGTGCGCGTCGACGATGCCCGCCAGCGGAAACTCGTGCGCGACACGGGGCGCCCAGAGACCGGCACGCCCCAGTGCGGCGGCGTCCCGGAGGAGAGCTGAGTCATGGCGGGCGGCAACACTCTTCGCGCCCAACTGCGTCGCTTCCTGTGCGCCGAGGACAGTGACGACTCGGGCGGCGTTTCCGACGATGGCCACGATGTCAGGCAGCGAGTCGGACGGGGCGGAAGCGGCGTGCACTGCGGCGTCGACGCCGTTCGGCGCGAGGGCGGCAACTCGCTCAGCCAGCCCCGGGCCGTAGGCGGTCGGGACGATACCCATCGCGACGAGGTCAGGGAAGCTGCTCGGGCGGCCGGTGCCGATGACGGTGGCCCCAGCGGTCAGAGCGAACGCTGCGGCCGCGCTGCCGACGGCGCCGGAAGCACCTTCGATGAGAGTCGTCGCGCCCTCCAGGTCGCCGAGCACTTCGATGGCGGTGGCCGCCGTTGCGGCCGCTAGGCCCGCTGCCGCGGCCTGTGCCATCGTCCACTGTTCCGGCACGGCGCTCCATGCGGTCAGAACAGCGAACTCGGCGGTTGTGTCGCTGACCCCGGCGCCGAGCCCGAAAACGATGTCGCCGACCTCGGTGCCTTTCACGCCAGGGCCGACTTCGTCTACGACGCCGGCCGCGTCCATGCCCGGCACCGCGGGAAGGTCCAGCGGCAGAACCTGCGCGAGCTTACCGGCGCGCAGAAAGACGTCGATTTGGTTGACGCTGGTGGCGCGGACCGCGATGCGGATCGAATTCTCGCCGGCGTGGGGCTCCGGTGCTTCCTCGACGACGAGGACATCGGGGTTTCCGTAGGAGTGGTATCGGGCAGCGCGCACGGTTGTTCAACTCTTTTCTGGAAAGGCACGACAGCGAATGCCGCTGCCGCGGGAAGGAACGGAGTCCATCTCCGGTTACCCGTAGAGTGTAATCGGAGCAAGCCTCCGGACACATCGGGTTATGGAGAATTAAGGAGATTTTGATGGAGTCATCATCTGAAAGGGTTGCTCTTGTGACCGGCGGGTCCCGAGGAATCGGCGCCGCCATCGTGCAGCGTCTCGCTGCGGACGGATACACGGTGGCGTTCACTTATACGTCATCGCACACAGCAGCGGACGCCCTGGTGGACACCGTCCGCGATGCCGGCGGGACCGCTATCGCCTATAAGGCCGACGGGACAGACGAGGCCGCGTTCGCATCGGTCGTCGAGTCCGTGGTAGGCCGCTCCGGGGGCCTGGATGTGCTCGTGAACAACGCCGGCGGTGGCACTTGGGGTCACCTCACTGAGTTGCCCGTGGCGGAGA